>Ga0233438_10000029_pt1 | contig 188525 bp, 169 predicted proteins | sample SI_123_September_FD_182720 | JGI IMG/M metagenome (GOLD analysis project Ga0233438, IMG submission 182720) | Seawater microbial communities from Saanich Inlet, British Columbia, Canada - SI_123_September2016_10_MG | ecosystem: Environmental > Aquatic > Marine > Inlet | place: Canada: British... | reverse complement strand
TAAACAAAACATTAAAAACGCCTTCATTCCGAACCTTCGGATGGAGGCGTTTTTTTATGCATAAAAAGCTTCAAAAACAACTTTTATTTTAAATTAAATCTCCTATCTTTGCAGCGCGAAAACCATGAGTTTTCCACATCATTTTTAGAAAAAATATAAACAATAAAGTAATGTCAAAAGTTACAGGTAAAGTTGCTCAAATTGTAGGTCCAGTGATCGATGTCGAATTCGCAGCTGGAGCAGACCTTCCAAAAATTTACGATTCCTTAGAAATCAACAGAGCTGACGGCTCTATTTTGGTACTTGAGGTTCAATCACATATTGGTGAAAACTCCGTGCGTACCATCGCCATGGATTCGTCGGATGGGTTGAGTCGTGGAACCGAAGTCAATGCTACGGGCGCACCAATTCAGGTGCCTGTTGGAGACGACGTCTATGGTCGTTTGTTTAATGTGATTGGAGATGCTATTGACGGTTTAGGAGATTTACCTAAAGCTGGAGATGCTGGATTGCCAATTCACAGAAAAGCACCAAAATTTGAAGAACTTTCGACTTCTACTGAAGTTTTATTTACTGGAATCAAAGTCATCGATTTAATTGAGCCGTATGCAAAAGGTGGTAAAATTGGATTATTTGGTGGTGCTGGAGTAGGTAAAACAGTATTGATACAAGAATTGATTAACAATATTGCCAAAGGCCATGGTGGTCTTTCGGTATTTGCCGGGGTTGGAGAACGTACTCGTGAAGGAAATGATTTACTTCGTGAAATGTTGGAGTCTGGTATTATAAAATATGGAGATGACTTTATGCACTCCATGGAAGAAGGTGGATGGGATCTTCAAAAGGTTGATAAATCAATCATGAAAGAATCCAAAGCAACCTTTGTTTTTGGACAAATGAACGAACCACCAGGAGCACGTGCACGTGTCGCCTTATCTGGATTGACAATTGCGGAATACTTTCGTGATGGTGCTGGAGACGGTCAAGGAAAAGATGTATTATTCTTTGTGGATAATATTTTCCGATTTACACAAGCAGGTTCTGAAGTGTCTGCACTTCTAGGACGTATGCCTTCTGCGGTAGGATACCAACCTACATTAGCAACCGAAATGGGAGCCATGCAAGAGCGTATTACTTCTACTAAGAAAGGATCTATTACATCTGTACAAGCGGTTTACGTACCTGCAGATGATTTAACAGATCCTGCACCAGCAACAACCTTTGCCCACTTAGATGCAACAACTGTATTATCTCGTAAAATTGCCGAACTTGGTATCTATCCAGCGGTAGACCCTTTAGATTCTACATCAAGAATTTTGACAGCAGATATTTTAGGTGATGAGCATTATGACTGTGCTCAACGTGTCAAAGAGTTGTTACAACGTTACAAAGAACTACAAGATATCATTGCCATTCTTGGAATGGAAGAATTATCAGAAGAAGACAAATTGGCTGTTGGTCGCGCACGTCGTGTACAACGTTTCTTATCACAACCCTTCCACGTAGCTGAGCAATTTACAGGCTTAAAAGGTGTTTTGGTTGATATTAAAGAAACGATTAAAGGCTTTAATATGATTATGGATGGTGAATTAGATCGTCTTCCAGAGGCAGCCTTTAACCTTAAAGGAACCATTGAAGAAGCGATTGAAGCTGGTGACAAAATGTTAGCTGAAGCCTAAAAAATAAATTATGTATTTAGAAATTGTAACTCCAGAAGCAACCATATTCAAAGGGGAAGTAAACAGTGTTTCTGTCCCTAGTGTGAATGGTGATTTTGAAATGCTAAACAATCACGCTGCAATAGTATCCATCCTTAAAAAAGGATTTGTAAAAATAAATGGAGAATTTGAGCTTGATGATTCAAACAAGACACTTTTTGAACAAAAAGGAAAGGGCTATTGGTTTGCCATTGATTCTGGAGCGATTGAAATGAACGCTAATAAAATTATCATATTAGCTGACTAACAGTTCTTAATTCTACAAAATTAAAAGCCCAAACAAATGTTTGGGCTTTTTTTTGTGCCTAACAAATTTTAGACTTTTAGAAAATATTCTATTAAAATTTATTTGTTTTTAAAGTAATGTTAATCCAATGCGTTTGTTTAACCCGTGTTCAAAAATTCGGATTAAAGTAGAAAGCTGAATATTTCCTTTTGCATTTTCTAATTTGGAGATATAGCTTTTTTTTGTACCGGTTTTATCAGCTAATTGTTCTTGTGTCATTTTTGCTTCCTTACGAGCGCTTTTCAGCATTTCAGAAATAATAAACATATGGGCATTTTCTTCATATTTACTTCTGGATTCAGTTCCAATTTTTCCGTGTTCAACTTCTATCAATTTATCGAAGTTTGTAATGTTTTTATATGTATTCATTTCTTTTGTCTTTATGTTCAAAATATGATTTCATCAGTTTTTTAGCCTTATCAAATTCTTTTTTTGGTGTTTTTTGGGTCTTCTTTTGAAAACCGTTAAAAAGCACGACTAGTTTACCTTCGTCAAAACAGCAAAATACTCGATAAATATTTGACTGGTAATCAATACGAATTTCATAAAGTCCGTTTGAACCTGTCAAATACTTGAGGAATTTTTCAGGCACTCTATCTACTTGTTTAATTAGTTCAAAAACATACTAAATTTTTCCCTTTATTTTTGCGTTTTGATTTTGATAAAATTCAATAAAATGTGTTTCAAAGAATATTATTTCCCTAACCATGGAACAAAGTTAACTTAAAAGATAACTTTTTCCAAATTATAGAATATTTATTTTATTGTGACTTAAAAACATAAGGCAGCTGAATCGCTAAGTTGAGTAGTTTAACCGTCTTCAAAAACCAGTTGCTCTTTCATTACTTCCCTGGAAATTTAGATTTTCGTTTTTCTAAAAAAGCCGTCGTTCCTTCTTCAAAATCCTCAGTATCAAAACACTTTCCAAATTCAGAAATTTCGACGTCATAGCCGTTTACCCCATCTTTATAATTGGCGTTAATGGCTTTGATAGCAGAAGAAATGGCTAAAGAAGAATTTGATTTAATTTTATCTGCTAAGGCATAGCACTTTGGTAGCAATTCTTCTTGAGGAACCACATGATTTACAAGTCCATAAGCGAGAGCGGTTGTGGCATCAATCATGTTGGCTGTCATAGTCAACTCCATAGCACGTCCCTTGCCTATAAGCTGCGCCAAGCGTTGCGTTCCACCATATCCAGGGATGAGCCCTAAAGACACTTCTGGCAAACCCATACGCGCATTGGTACTAGCGAGTCGGAAATGTGCAGACATGGCCAATTCCAATCCGCCACCAAGTGCAAATCCATTAACCGCAGCAATTACTGGCGTTGATAAATTCTCAATAAAATCAAACAATAATTTTTGACCTTCTTTTGACAACGCAGCACCCTCTTCTGAATCATAATTTGAAAACTCACTGATATCAGCTCCTGCAACAAAAGCCTTTTCACCACTGCCAGTAATGATAATGACTTTCGTCTCAGTATCTTCATCTGCTAATTTAAAAGCGGTATGCAATTCAAAAATAGTAGTGCTGTTTAAAGCGTTTAGCTTTGTGGGTCTGTTGATTGTAATGGTTGTTATACCGTCACTAAAATCACTTAAAATCGTGTTATACCTCATCAGTAAATTGTTTAGGAAAACGTACAGTAAACTGACTTCCCTCTTCTATAGTAGAAGAGAAGCTAATGCTACCGTTATACGTATCAATCATGTTTTTTATCATTGGTAAGCCCAGTCCCATACCACTTGTTTTGGTGGTGAACTTGGGCTCAAAAATTCTGTCTTCAATTGCTTTTGTAATTCCACTACCATTATCGTTAACCTCAATTACAATATCGGTATGGTCCGAATATAAGTGGATACTGATCTGAGGAGGGCGATCCTCTGGAATGGATTGGACGGCATTTTTTACTAAGTTTGTAATAATACGAATCAATTGAGATCGGTCAAAATTAGCAATGATTTCAGATTCTTTTGAAATAAATTTAATGTCACTTTCTGGGAAAATATCGAGGGTCAACTCCACTACTTCCACCACATTTAAAGGTTCGAGCTTTTGAGCAGGCATTTTCGCAAAATCTGAAAAGGCCGATGCAATAGAATTCATGGTGTCTATCTGTTGAATTAAAGTCTTCGTGTATTCCTCCACTTTTTTATCAATATTGGGGTCTTGTGGGTCAAATTTACGCTGAAAGCTTTGGACACTTAAACGCATAGGCGTCAACGGGTTTTTGATTTCATGAGCCACTTGTTTTGCCATTTCTCTCCAAGCTTGTTCTCGTTCGCTAGTTGCTAGTTTTTTTACACTATCTTCCAATTCGTCAATCATTTTATTGTAGGATTCAACCAAAGCAGAAACCTCTAAACTAGCCCCTTTCAATTCAATTTTTTGATTGCGCTTTTCTAAGCGCGTACCTTTCATTTTATCGCGAATCGTTTGAAGTGATTTTGTAATATATTTAGACACAAAATAGGCGAAAGCGATAGCAACCAAAATCATGATGATGTATGCATAACTCAATCGAATTAGAAATGCTTTCAGTTCGCCGTAGTTTAAAGAATCATCATCAAAATAAGGCACATTTAATACGCCAAGAGGTGTTGCTTTAGTATCTGAAAATATCATATAAGAAGACCGGTAATCTTCCCCAAAACGTTTGATTTTTTCAACAAAACGCTTAGATATACTTTGATTAAGTTTGGTTAAAATATCGGATGACAGATGCATCTCAATAGCATTGTTTTCAAAATTTGGTTTCGACATTTTGATCAAATCCCCATTTAAATCATAGAGATTAAAATTCACGTTGTGAATATTAGCAATCTCGTATATTTTGTCTTTAAATATTAGGGGTAAGTTCTCTGTTTTAACCTCCCAAGTCGTTTCTTTTAAAACATAATTTATACTCGAAATAAGTTGAGCCTCCTTTCGTTCCAAACGCAAACGGTGGTAGTCTTGAGACTGCTCATTATATTGATAAATGGTCACACCAGCAATAAGTATAGATGCGACAACGACCAACATAATCATATAAATAAAAATACGAGAACTTAAAGACAACTTGCGTTTGGCCATAAAAATAGACTTTTGTTAAATATAGAAAAAAAACGAGTACATCGCTTAATGATTACTCAGAACGTGTACGTTTATATAGCTTGATCCCCAACATTAAAAGAATTGCCAGCCCAACAAGGCCCAACATTCCATAAGCCATGTTGAGAGTGCTTTTTAATAATACCAAAAACACAACGGCAAAAAGAATGAGAGTAGCTCCTTCGTTCCAAATGCGCATAAAGTTAGAGGTATATTTGATTTGATTTTTTTGAAGCTCTTTAAAAATAAGGTGGGTTTTTAGGTGGTACATAATAAGTAACACTACAAATCCTAATTTTGCATGCATCCAAGGCTGCTCAAACCAATAAGGTGCTAGCGCCAAAAGCCAGATTCCAAATAAAATAGCCAAAATTGCAGAAGGCCATGTAATAATATACCACAAGCGTTTGGCCATGAGTTTTAGCTGTGTCCCTAAAATTTCTTTTTCTGGAGATGATTTTAAAGACGCTTCTATATGGTAAATAAAAATACGAGGGATATAAAATAAGCCTGCAAACCATGTGATTACAAAAATTAAGTGAAGTGATTTGATATAGTTATAATACTCCATAATTATGGTTTTGAAATTAATTTGGTTGAAACTTCTCTATATAAAATAGATGCTGTTAATAAAGTAGATAGCACATCCGAAACAGGAAACGCCATCCATACGCCAAGCTCACCGTACCATAAAGGTAATATAAAAATAAGAGGAATAAAGAAAAATCCTTGTCGTGACAGTGTTAGTAGTAGCGCCGGAACGGCTTTTCCAACAGCCTGGAAATACGCCGAACCTATAAGTTGAACCGCAATAATGGGCGTTGCTGCAAAGACCCAACGCATAGCAGTAGGGGTTTTTTCAATGACCAAAGGATCCGTGGTAAACATCCGCGTAATTAGTTCTGGAAATCCAATTAACATGACAAAAACAACAGAAGCCATTGCCATTGAATAGACAATTGCAATTCGGATGGTGTGTTTGACGCGGTCATAATTTTGTGCACCATAATTATAGCCTGCAATAGGCACAAATCCTTGTGTAATTCCAAAAATTGGAAATAATGCAAACATCAACATTCGAGATACAATGGCATAAGACGTAACCGATGTCTCTCCTCCAAAGTCAAATAAAATATTATTCATTAACAGGTAGGTAACACTTACAATAGCCTGTCGTGAAAGTGTCACTAATCCTAAGTTACTAATTTCTGATACAACCGATTTTTGTAATTTAAAGTCCGGTAATGAAATTTTCATTTCAGAATTATTAGACATAAAAAACCAAAAAATAAATGCAAAACAAAACACATAAGACCCTGTTGTAGCCCACGCGGCACCCATCATTCCCAAGTCCATTACATTTATAAAAAGTACATCTAGTAATAAATTTGAAACTGATGGAATCATCATGGCGTACATAGCAAATTTAGGTTTACCTTCCGCTCGAATCACTGTATTACCCATCATAGAAAGTGCTAGAAAAGGAACGCCATAGAGTACAATTCGATAGTATGTTTTTGCAGGTTCAAAAATAGCACCCTTACCTCCAAAAGTGGGGATAATTCCATCAATATAGTACAAGCCAAAAAACACTAGAACAACCGTTAATAGAATGGTCATCGTAATTTGATTTCCAAAAGTTTTTAAGGCTTTTGGTGCCTCTTTAGCACCCAATGCTCGGGATATTATAGAGGACCCTCCGATCCCAATAGACATTCCTAACGCAGCAATAAAGAACGAGACGGGTAGCACTACATTTATGGCCGCAATAGCCTGTGATCCAATCCAATGCCCAACAAAAATAGTATCCACTAAAATATTAAGCGACATGACCAAAATTCCTATAGATGCTGGAACTGCCTGCCTGATTAATAGTTTCCCAATGGTTTCAGTACCAAAGTCGTGTGAAGTGGATTTAATCATCTAGTATTTCTTATTAGGAAGCCCATTCTGTAACCCATTTAGCAAGAAGCGATACCCAGGCCGGATCGTCGTTCAAACAGGGGATAGTTGTAAACTCTTTTCCACCAACTTCATGAAAAATTTCTTCTCCCTCCATAGCAATTTCTTCAAGTGTCTCAAGACAATCACTCACAAAAGCGGGAGTTGCAATTGCCATTGATTTGGTTCCTTCTTTTCCTAAGCGTTCAATAGTACGATCGGTGTAAGGTTGTAACCAGGGGTCAAAACCTAAACGCGATTGAAACGAGGTCGAATAAACCGCATCCTCAAGTCCTAATTCTTCGCCTACTAAGCGTGTGACTTCAAGGCATTGATGTTTGTAACAATAGGTATGGGCTTCGGACGGAGTAATGCAGCACGATTTATCTATCTTACAATGTGACTTTGTAATGTCACTTTTTCGGATGTGTCGTTCTGGAATGCCGTGATAAGAAAACAATAAATGTTCGTATGTTTTCCCTTCTAAAGACTTCTTAATGGTATTGGATAATACTTTGATGTATTCTGGATTGTTGTAAAATGGTGGCAAGTCAGAGAGGGTTAACTGCGGAAAATGAGCATCTCTTAATTCCTTTGCAAGCACCAAAATTGTTTCGGTAGTAGCCATTGCATATTGCGGGTACAAAGGAACAATTAAAACCTCATCAACTCCTTGATCGACTAATTTTTGAAGTCCCTTTTTAATAGTCATGCTTCCGTAACGCATAGCAAGAGCAATAGGCATTTCGACTTCTTGTTTTAATTTATGTTCTAAGCGCTCAGATAAAACGATGAGTGGAGACCCTTCTTCCCACCATATTTTTTTATATGCTTTAGCCGATATTTTAGGGCGCGTATTTAAAATGATGCCCTTCACTAAAAGCGTTCGAGCCCATAAGGGTGCATCGATCACGCGTTCGTCCATCAAAAATTCGCCTAAATATTTTTTCACATCTTTTGGAGTGGGACTGTCTGGAGATCCCAGATTGACTAATAAAACGCCTTTCATATAAAATTGGTTAATTAAGAGATTGAATATATTTTTTGGGAGTGGTCCCGTATTGTTTTTTAAATGCTGAAATAAAATGACTGGCGGTGCTGTACCCAACTTTAAGTCCAACTTCATTGACGTTGTGCGCGCCTGATTCTAATAATTTTCGAGCAACTTCCATTTTGTAATCAAATAAAAATCCATAAACTGTGGTGCCATAAATTTGCTTAAACCCCTCTTTTAGTTTCTTTAAACTTAAATCAATTTCAATGGCTAAAGCCGCTAAGGTTGGCGGCTCAGATAAACGGTTTATAATAATATCTTTTGCTTGTCTGATTTTGACGACATTGGAGTCATCGACCAAAAAAGGACATTGTTCTATGTTTGCTTCTTCCCCTCTATTAAAGTATAAACTTAACAACTCATAAGCCTTTCCCTTAAAGTACAATGACTTAATCGTTGTATTTAAGTTGTAATTGATAAGTTGATTTAATACGATCGCCATAGAAGGAGAAATGTGACCGTCTTTATAGTATTTTTTATCTTGATTATCTGCGCTTAAAAACGTAATATAATCTGCTTCATGAGAAAACAATCCATGGAATTTTTTTATAGAAATTAATAACGATACGACCCAAGACGTAGGGTCAACTTCAAGATGTATCGGTAAATCTCTTTGAGGATTGTAAAGTAGTAAAGAGTTTTCGTCAGAAATATTTAAACTATACGTTCCATTGTTAAATACAAACTTACACTCACCTTTCAAACAAAAATGAAACTGAATAAAAGAGCTATCTATTTCCTTTTCAAGGAGTTGTACTTCAGGAGATTCGTTTTGATAGGTCATGATCATAAACCCAGTCTCAACCTCAGTTTCTAAAAAAGATCCTTGAGCGATGTTTTTTGAAAAGGACTGTGTGATTTCTGAATGTTCTTTATTTAGATTCATTATAAATAAAAAATAGGGTTTATATCTGCAAAAATAATAATTTAGACAAAAATAAGTAAATAATACATGCAAACCTCTAAACGACAAATAAAGTTCTTCTAGCGTTATTTTTTATAAATCAAAGCGGTTATTTTTGTCACGAAATATTTCCAAATATATTAATGGAGCAATTCAACAAATCTGAAAGTACCTATTTCTATGTCATTGGTCTCAGCTACAAAAAAGCAGATGCCAAGATGCGTGGTGAGTTTAGTTTAGACCAAAACGCAAAAGCAAATTTGATGGTGCAAGCTAAGGCCAGTGGCATCGAAAGTTTGGTCGCAACCTCTACCTGTAACCGAACAGAAATTTATGGTTTTGCCAGACATCCTTTTGAACTTATTAAATTACTTTGTGACAACACTCAAGGCACTGTTGAAGATTTTCAAAGTGTAGCTTATGTTTATAAAAATAGTGATGCCATTCAACACATGTTTAAGGTGGGTGCGGGTTTGGACAGTCAGATTTTAGGGGATTTCGAGATTATTAGTCAACTAAAATTAAGTGCTAAAATTTCTAAAAAACACCAGTTACTTGATGCCTATTTAGAACGTTTGATCAATGCCGTAATCCAAGCAAGTAAACGCATAAAAACAGAAACAGAATTATCAACAGGAGCTACCTCCGTCTCTTTTGCTTCTGTACATTATATCAAGAAGACGATAACCGAAATTTCTACAAAAAATATTTTACTTTTTGGAACTGGAAAAATTGGGCGAAACACTTGTGAAAACCTGATAAAACACACCAAAAACGAACACATTACCCTTATCAATCGTACAAGAGACAGAGCGGATAAGATCGCTGGAAAATTTAAACTCTTAGTCAAAGATTACAGCCACTTACAAGAAGAGATTGGAAATACCGATATTCTAATCGTGGCGACTGGAGCACAAAATCCAACGATCGATAAGCACCTTATTCAAAATAAAAAACCATTACTGATTCTCGATTTATCAATCCCAAAAAATGTAGATGAAAACGTAAAAGAATTACCAATGGTTTCCTTGGTTCATTTGGATCATTTATCGCAAATGACAGATGAAACCTTAGAAAAAAGAAAACAATTTATACCTGTTGCCGAAAGTATTATTGCTGAAATAAAAACAGAATTTGAAGCGTGGGTAGACAATCGAAAATTTGCACCTACTATCAAAGCACTGAAAGAAAAACTGCACCTTTTTGCTGCTGCTGAAGTGAATACTCAACGCAAAAAAATAAACCAATTTAATGAAGCGCAAGCAGAATTAATCAGTGCTAATTTAGTTCAAAAAATAACCAACCACTTTGCACACCATTTAAAAGACGAAACGATTTCAACAAATGAAAGTCTCGAACTCATAAAAAAGGTGTTCCAATTAGAGTCCAAAAAACATGTCTAAAATTATTCGAATCGGTACCCGTGATAGCGCTCTTGCTCTTTGGCAAGCCAAAACCGTGCAATCACAACTCCAACATTTAGGACATGAAACGGTATTAGTACCTGTAAAATCTACAGGAGATTTAGTCCTAAACAAACCTATTTATGAACTCGGAATTACTGGAGTCTTTACACGAACTCTAGATATTGCATTATTAAATGAAGAGATTGACATTGCCGTCCATTCTTTAAAAGATGTACCTACTGTTTTGCCTGAAGGAGTGGTACAGGCTGCTGTTTTGAAACGTGGAAACATCAGAGATACGCTGGTTTTTAAAACCAACGAAGAGTTTTTAGCGCAGAAAGATGCCGTTATAGCCACTGGAAGCTTGAGACGAAAAGCGCAATGGCTCAACCGCTACCCTACACATAGCATTGTCGGCTTAAGAGGTAATGTAAACACCCGTCTCGAAAAATTAGAAAACAACGATTGGAATGGCGCCATTTTTGCGGCGGCCGGATTAGGACGACTTGAACTAACTCCCGAAGATTCTGTAAATTTGGAATGGATGGTTCCGGCACCAGCACAAGGCGCAGTAATGATTGCGTCCCTAAAATCAAACACAGAGGCTATTGAAGCATGTACTCCGCTTAACCACGAAGAGACCGATATTTCAACAAAAATTGAGCGTGAGTTTTTAAACAAATTAGAAGGAGGATGTAGTGCCCCTATTGGTGCGCTAGCCTATGTAAAAGAAGAAGAAGTTCATTTCCACGGCATTGTATTGAGTACAGATGGTACTAAAAAAATTGAAGCCAAACGCACCGCTAAACTAGGAGAACACCATACACTTGTAGATGAATGCGTAGAGTTTATTTTGAGTCGAGGCGGGAAAACTTTGATTGGCACTACAGCAATAGACAACGGACCAACCACTATTTTTTCATCAAAGTTACTAAGCCGAGGACAAAAAGATTTATTTAATAACGCTCTTAAAGTTGAAAGCTCAGACTTTATAAAAACATCGGCCAACAGAATTAAGCCCGTATTTTTAAAAGCCACCCACAAAAATGTGGTCATTACAAGTAAAAATGGTGTTGATGCCATCTTAAATAATTGTGCTGCTGAAGACCTAAGGTTTGAAACTATTTACTGTGTAGGCAGACGTACCAAACGCCTGATTGAACAAAAAATAGGACCTGTCAAACATTCAGAAAAAAATGCCAAAGCATTAGCAAATTATTTGGTTGATTTTATTGAAGGTTCCGATGTCACATATTTTTGTAGTGACATTCGCATGGATGACTTGCCTTCTATTTTAGGAGAAGGAAATATCAATGTTCAAGAAATTGAAGCCTATAGTACCAAACTTGAAGCACCTAAATTAGAAAAATCTATTGAAGGTGTTATGTTTTATAGCCCTTCAACAATTCAAAGTTTTTTACAAAAAAATGCGCCAAACTGTATTGCGTATTGTATCGGGGAAAGTACTGCTAAAGAAGCAAAAAAATATTTTAAAGATGTACGCATCGCAAAAATCCCTACAGTAGAAAGTGTTATCGAACTTGTAAATCAAAATTATATTTAGACGTTATGATTAAAAACGATTTATTTTTAAAAGCATTGAGAGGAGAAACTGTTGAGCGTCCCCCTGTTTGGATGATGCGTCAAGCAGGACGTTACTTACCAGAATTCATCGCCATTAGAGAAAAATACGATTTCTTTACACGCTGCCGAACCCCTGAACTTGCAAGTGAAATTACGGTACAACCTATCAGACGCTACGGAATGGATGCAGCAATTTTGTTTTGTGACATCTTAGTCATTCCACAAGCTATGAATATTGAGGTTCAGATGAAACCTAATTTTGGACCTTATTTACCAAACCCTATACGTACACAAAAAGACGTTGACAATGTTATTGTTCCAGATGTCACTGTAGAATTGGATTATGTATATCAAGCCATTAAAGCCACCAAAGAATTATTGAATAACGATATTCCTTTAATTGGTTTTGCAGGATCGCCTTGGACAATTTTGTGCTACTGTGTTCAAGGACAGGGGAGTAAAAACTTTGACAAAGCCAAAGAATTTTGCTTTACAAACCCAATGGCTGCACATCAATTGCTGCAAAAAATTACAGATACAACTATTGCCTATCTTAAAGAAAAAGTAAAGGCTGGGGTGAATGCCGTTCAAGTATTTGATTCGTGGGGAGGCATGCTTTCTCCAACAGATTATCAAGAATTTTCATGGCAGTATATCCACCAAATTATAGAAGCTTTAAAAGAAGATGTTCCTGTTATTGCTTTTGGTAAAGGATGTTGGTTTGCTTTGGGTGATATGGCAAAATCTGGAGCCTCCGCATTAGGGGTAGATTGGACTTGTTCGGCTCGAAATGCTCGCTATTTAACTGGTGGAAACATCACGTTACAAGGGAATTTTGACCCTTCTAGATTGTTATCTCCTCCAGCTGAAATCAAAAAAATGGTACACCAAATGATTAATGAGTTTGGAAAAGACAAATACATTGTGAATCTAGGGCATGGGATCTTACCAAACATTCCTACGGACAATGCGAAAGCATTTATAGACGCCGTAAAAGAATACCGAACTTGATGAAAGATTCATTTTTTAAATATATTCACAAGCTACAAGACAGCATCACTTCAAAACTTGAAGAAATTGATGGGACTGCATCCTTCAAAGAAGATATTTGGAAACGCCCAGAAGGTGGTGGTGGACGCACACGAGTCATCGAAAATGGAGCGGTCTTCGAAAAAGGAGGTGTTAATATTTCTGGTGTTCATGGTAAATTACCAGCCTCCATGCAAGCTTATTTTAGAGTTGGAGATGTTGATTTTTTTGCCTGTGGTTTGAGTTTGGTTTTACATCCAAAAAACCCAATGGCTCCAACAGTTCATGCGAACTGGAGATACTTCGAAATGTATAACGAACAAGGAGAAATTATTGATCAATGGTTTGGAGGCGGGCAAGATTTAACCCCTTATTACCTGTTTGAAGAAGATGCCATCCATTTTCATCAAACCTGTAAAAATGCTTGTGACAAACATAACCCCGATTTTTATGAAACCTATAAAAACCGCTGTGACGAATACTTTTACAACAGTCATCGGGATGAAGCACGAGGGATTGGCGGCCTGTTTTTTGATTATTGCAAGACCACAGAAAGCATGAGTATGAAGCAGTGGTTTGAGTTTGTAAGTGAAGTAGGCGATAGCTTCTTAGAAGCCTATGTCCCCATTTTAGAAAAAAGAATCCATTTACCTTATACCCCTGAAGAACGCAACTGGCAAGAAATTCGAAGAGGACGCTATGTGGAGTTCAATTTAGTCCATGACAAAGGCACCCTTTTTGGGTTAAAAACAAATGGAAGAATCGAAAGTATTTTGATGAGTTTACCTCCACACGTACAGTGGGTGTATGACCATCATCCAAAACCGAACAGCAAAGAAGAACAATTAATGCGGGTGTTAAAGTCCCCTAAAAACTGGGTTTAATTATGTATCCTATCAAAAGAAATAGACGCTTACGGACCAACGAATCTATCCGTAGTTTAGTGAGAGAAACCATCATTAGCCCGAATGATTTTTTAGTCCCTTTATTTGTTGTAGAAGGCAAAGGTATCAAATCTGAAATTCCTTCTATGCCTAATTATTTTAGGTTTAGTTTGGACACCCTTGAAGCTGAAGTAAAACTACTTTGGAGCTTAGGGTTGAAGTCGGTACTCGTATTTGTAAAAGTAGCGGAGGCACTCAAAGACAACAAAGGTACGGAGGCCTTAAATTCAAATGGCTTGATGCAGCGTGCAGTAAAAACCATCAAAAATGTATGCCCAGAAATGTTGGTCATGACGGACGTAGCGCTGGATCCATATTCAATCTATGGCCATGATGGAATTGTTTCTAATGGAATTATTCAAAATGATGATACTGTAGAGATTTTAACAGGAATGAGCTTGTCTCACATTGAAGCAGGTGCCAATTTTGTAGCCCCTAGTGACATGATGGATGGTCGAATTTCAAGCATTCGTGAAGCTTTTGAGGATGACGGCTATGTAGATGCTGGGATTATGAGTTACAGTGCTAAATATGCTTCGTCATTTTATGGGCCTTTTAGAGATGCTTTAGATTCTGCACCTGTAGATTCTAAAAATATTCCTAAAGACAAAAAGACCTATCAAATGGATTATGCCAACCGTTTTGAGGCATTAAGGGAAACTGAAATGGACATTGATGAAGGTGCAGACATTGTGATGGTCAAACCAGGCTTGGCATATTTAGATATACTTCGAGAAATTAAAAACGAATTTGATGTGCCCGTTGCTGCCTACCAAGTCAGTGGCGAGTATGCCATGATCAAAGCGGCAAGTGAAAAAGGCTGGCTAAATCATGATGCAGCGGCTTTAGAAACTACCATGGCGTTCAAGCGTGCAGGCGCCGATATTATTGCGAGTTATTTTGCTAAAGACATCGTAAAACTTATCAGTTAGTACACTTATTTTAACCCTTTAGATGGTTAAGAAAAAAGAAGTACGTATTTCAAAATGTGTACATAGTGTCTAATTTATTTTATATTTACGTTCAATTAAATATACCCAAAATGAAAAAATTCATAACACGACTGTTTGTTCTCATTTCAATACTGATCGCAGCACTCTATTTAACAGATACAGATTATCTATTAAAAGCAGTCCACACTATATATGCTAAAGGTTACACCACAGCGTATTTAGAAGACTATAAAGAATTTGACAATGCTATTATTGAAAATGGCGTACCACAACCGTGGCCTGTTCATGAAGATTATAACAACGTTCCAGAAACAGAAGTCCTAAGTGATTTCAACAAAAAAACAGGAACTGTCGCTTATGTGATCATAAAAAATGACAGTGTCTGGTTTGAAAACTACTATGAAGGATTTGAAGAAAATTCTAAAACCAATTCATTTTCAATGGCTAAAAGTTATGTGTCAGGACTTTTAGGGAAAGCAATTAGCGATGGATACCTCAAAAATTTAGATCAAACTGTAGGTGAGTTCTTCCCTGAATTTAGTGAAGGTTTAGCCGCTAAAATGTCCGTAGGAGACTTGTCTTCTATGGCATCAGGAACCAATTGGGTAGAGAAATATTATTCACCTCTATCCATCACAACTCGCGCCTATTTTGACGATGATTTAGAAAAAGTGATTTTAGGGCTTAAGGTTATGAATGAGCCTGGAAAATCCTACAAATATGCGAGTGGAGACACTCAATTGTTAGCGATGGTTATAGAGAAAGCGACAGGGAAAAAACTATACGATTATCTTACAGAAAGTTTTTGGAAGCCCTTGGGAAGTGAAAATCAAGCGCTATGGCAAGTAGATAGCGAAGATCACGACTTAGTAAAAGCCTACTGTTGTATTGCGAGTAACGCAAAAGACTTTGCGCGCTTTGGAAAACTCTATAAAGACCACGGTAAATGGAATGGCAAACAAGTCCTCGACTCTACATTTATTGCAAAATCTTTAACACCTCGCTTTCCCGAAAGTCCACAATATGGGTATGGATGGTGGCTTCAAAAACGAGGAGATAAGTCATTTTTTATGATGCGTGGACATCTAGGGCAATATGTAATTGTAGAACCAACTGATAATGTAATTATTGTGAGGCTCGGAGATGAAAAATCTCCTAATGCTAGCTCTCAAATTTTCTCAGACGATATTTCGTTGTACATCGAAGAAGCTTATAAAATGTTATCCCATGCTCCAAAAACTCAACCTTGAAAACCTACTATTTTTAGACATTGAAACGGTCCCTGAAACCGCTCAATACTCAGAACTCTCAGAAGACAAACAGCTACTTTGGGAACAGAAATCAAAATACCAACGTAAAGAAGATTACAGTGCGGAGGCATTTTATGATCGAGCTGGCATTTGGGCAGAATTTGGGAAAATTGTCTGTATTTCCGTTGGCTATTTTACCTTTGTAAATTCTGAACGAAGATTCAGAGTCACTTCATTTCACGGAGAAGAGCGCACTCTTCTTTTGGAGTTTAAAACCCTTCTTGAAACTCATTTCTCAAAACCTAAACATCTATTGCGCGCGCATAATGGAAAAGAATTTGACTTTCCTTATATCGCACGAAGAATGATTATCCACAACATAACACTTCCTGTAAAACTAAATTTGTTTGGGAAAAAACCTTGGGAAGTGCCACACCTTGATACTCTTGAGTTGTGGAAATTTGGAGATTACAAACATTATACTTCTCTAAAACTACTAACCAGTGTGTTAGGAATTCCCTCTCCAAAAGATGACATTGATGGTAGTGAAATATTTAGGGTTTATTATGAAGAAAATAATATTGAACGAATTGTTACCTATTGCCAAAAAGACACTATTTCTGTGGCGCAAATTATATTAAGACTCCGTGGAGAAGCCATGTTAGAAATAGACGAAATTGCTTATATTTAAGCAATGAATCAATCACCTATTCTTAGCATTAAAAACCTTAGAGTCGCTTTTAAATCCTCCATGGGTTTAAACGAAGTGTTACACGGAATATCTTACGATCTATATACTGATGAAATTCTTGGAATCGTTGGCGAATCTGGAAGTGGAAAATCGGTAGCATCTCTTGCTATTATGAGTTTGTTACCTCCTAAAAAAAGTGTAGTTAGTTCTGGTGAAATTCTATTCAGAAATGAAGATCTACTACACTATTCTCAAACAAAGTTAGAAGCACTTCGAGGTCAAAAAATAGCGATGATCTTTCAAGAACCTATGAGTGCTTTAAACCCTTCCATGTCATGTGGGGAACAAGTAGAAGAGATTTTGCTGCAACACACTTCCCTTAAAAAAAAGGAAGTAAAGGACGAAGTGATGCGTTTGTTTGATGATGTGAAAATTCCTAATCCTACAACAACCTTTGATAAATATCCGCATGAAATTTCTGGAGGACAACAACAGCGCATAATGATTGCTATGGCAATTGCGTGTAAACCTGATGTTCTAATCGCGGACGAACCCACAACGGCTTTGGATGTGACGGTACAAAAAGACATTATAGCACTTTTGAAATCCTTGCAAAAAAAATCCAAAATGAGTGTGATTTTTATCAGTCACGATTTAGCATTGGTTTCTGAGATTGCAGACCGCATTCTTGTGATGTATAAAGGAGAAATTGTAGAAAGTGGCGACACAAGATCCATCTTTAAAACTCCTAAAGAGGACTATACGAAGGCACTCATAGGCGCAAGACCAACTCTCAGATTTCGCTTGAAACAACTCCCTACCATTAGTGATTTTTTATCTGGCACCATATCTAGCACTCTTATTTCAAAAAGTACTCGCACCCAAAAACATAATGAAATTTATAGCAAAGCTCCCTTGTTAGAAGTGATCAATCTTGAAAAGACCTATTTTTCCAAAGCCTCTTTTTTTGGAACAAGAACCGCTTTCAAGGCAGTGGATGCGGTGAGTTTTAAAGTCTATTCTGGGGAAACACTCGGGCTTGTTGGCGAATCTGGTTGTGGAAAATCAACCCTTGGAAAGGCTATCTTACAACTAGATAAAGCAACTGCAGGCACTCTAAAATACAAAGGGAACGACATTACAAATCTCAATAAAAAAGAATTGCGTTCATTGCGCAAAGAAATTCAGATAATTTTCCAAGATCCCTATGCCTCACTGAATCCTCGCCTTACGGTTGGAAAAGCGATTATGGAACCCATGAAAGTTCACAAATTGTTTGAATCGGATGCGGAGCGCAAAGCAAAAACTATTGAGATTTTAGAAAAAGTAGGATTAGAAGCTTCCCATTTTGATCGATATCCACATGAATTTTCTGGAGGACAACGGCAACGCATTGGCATTGCGAGAACCATTGCGGTAGAACCTAAATTGATTATATGTGATGAATCTGTATCTGCTCTTGATATTTCGGTACAAGCACAGGTCCTGAATTTGTTAAATACTCTAAAAGAAGATTATGAGTTTACTTATGTTTTTATATCTCATGATTTGTCAGTTGTAAAATTTATGTCCGATCAATTAATGGTGATGAATAAAGGCAAAATTGAAGAACTTGGTGAAGCAGATGCCATTTATGAATCACCTCAAAAAGCATACACCAAAGCGTTGATAGAAGCCATCCCAAAAGGGATTTAAACCTATGAAAACTCTAAAGTTTAAAAGCAAAAAAGACGTCTTGTTTCAGGTTTTAATTCTTGGAACTGTTGGATTTTGCATTAGTACTGCTGTAACCCAAGGCTTAGCTACAGAGCTTGACAAATGGAATTATATAACTATAAATTTGTTGCTATTCGTTTGTGGGTTTCTATTTTGGAGTTATTATGGCACTTACTATGAGCTCACTCAAACACACTTAAAATACAAATGTGGTCCCATTAAAGGGAAGATTGATATTAATGAGATACGAGAAATTATAAAAGAGAAAACACTTTGGGTGGGATTAAAACCAGCTACTGCTAGAAAAGGCTTGATCATAAAATATGGGAAGTATGATGAAATTTATATCAGTCCTGAATCAAATGACGAATTCATAAGTCACATTTTAGCAATAAACGACGCTATAAAAATAACGGCTCACTCCAAACCAAGTTTATAAAACCATTTCTGGAACAACACCTTCAATAATAAGATGCCCTTCAGTCGCATTTTGAATGGCTTCAACAGAAACCCCTGGAGCACGTTCTAAGAGCTTAAACCCTTCGCTGGTCACTTCTAAAACAGCTAAGTTAGTGACTACCTTTTTGACACAGCCAACGCCTGTAAGTGGTAGTGAGCAGCGCTTTAAAAGTTTTGACTTTCCTTTTTTGTTGGTGTGCATCATAGCGACTATAATGTTTTCGGCACTGGCCACTAAATCCATTGCACCCCCCATTCCTTTAACCATATAGCCAGGAATTTTCCAATTGGCAATGTCTCCATTTTCTGAAACTTCCATCGCTCCTAAAATTGTGAGGTGTACATGCTTGCCACGAATCATAGAAAAACTAGTCGCTGAATCAAAAAAACTAGCGCCGTCAAGTGTCGTAATGGTTTGTTTTCCTGCGTTGATAAGATCGGCATCTTCTTCACCTTCAAAAGGAAATGGTCCCATCCCTAAAACCCCATTTTCACTTTGAAATTCGACTTCAATATCTTCACGAACGTAGTTTGCTACTAAAGTAGGAATTCCAATTCCTAGGTTGACATAGTATCCGTTTTTGACTTCTTTAGCAATTCTCTTTGCAATTCCAATTTTGTCTAACATGATTCTGTTTTTTGTCTAACGGTTCGTTTTTCAATGCGTTTTTCATAGCCTGTCCCTTCAAAAATTCGTTGAACAAAAATGCCAGGAATATGAATTTGGTTGGGGTCAAGCGAACCCACTGGAACTAATTCTTCAACCTCAACAACTGTAACTTTAGCTGCACCACACATATTAGGGTTGAAGTTTCTAGCGGTTGCTTTAAATATTAAATTACCCGCAGCATCTCCCTTCCAAGCTTTAACAAATGAAAAGTCTGCTTTAAATGCTGTTTCCAAAACATACATTTTACCATCAAACTCACGGGTTTCTTTGCCTTCGGCAACTTCTGTTCCGTAACCCGCCGGCGTGTAAATCGCGGGGAATCCTGCTTGCGCAGCTCTGCAGCGCTCCGCTAAGGTTCCTTGCGGAATCAATTCAACATCTAACTCTCCTGAAAGCATTTGACGTTCAAACTCATCATTTTCTCCAACATAGGAAGAAATCATTTTTTTGATTTGGTGTTTTTGAAGTAATAATCCAAGTCCAAAATCGTCAACGCCTGCATTGTTTGAAATACAGGTAAGGTCATTAACATTCATGTCTACTAGTTCAGAAATTGCATTTTCGGGAATTCCACACAATCCAAAACCACCAAGCATTAGGGTCATTCCGCTAGAGATGCCATCAAGGGCTTCTTTTACGTTTGCTACTTGTTTATTTATCATCGTTTTAATTTAGGATAAAAAAGTACGAAAAAAATCTTATTATTTGAGTGATTTCACTAGAAATCAATATCAGGTGTAATCGGTGTCATGTCTACAGGGGTCGGATCTCCCTCTTCAAATATCGGCTCACATTCTACTTCAATGGTAAGGTTTTCTGGCGCTACAAAATCTTCTGTTGAAATCCCTAATTCATCTAACGTGTAACAGCTTCTCATATAATTTGCCCAAATAGGAAGTGCCATAGCTGCTCCCTGTCCATAGGTGATTGTCTTAAAATGAGTGGCACGGTCTTCTCCACCAACCCATACGCCTGTAACTAAGTTAGGAACCATCCCCATAAACCAACCATCACTTTGATTTTGAGTCGTTCCTGTTTTTCCGGCTATTGGGTTTGTAAATTCATACGGATAGCCCGTTACAATTTCTTTGTAAACAAGTTGATCTTTAGCTGCATTGTGTCGCAAACGCTGTCCTGAGCCAAACTGAGTAACACCTTCCATTAATTTTACCGTCACATAGGCAACTTCTTCACTAAGAACATCCTTCGTTTCTGGAGCATATTGATACAGTATAGTGCCGTTTTTATCTTCTATTCTAGTAACCATTACAGGTTTGGTATACACGCCTTGATTTGCAAATGTAGAGTATGCTGCCACCATTTCGTACACACTCAAATCTGGAGTTCCCAAAGCGATTGATGGTACGGCGGGAATGTTCTGTTCAACTCCTAAACTTCGGGCTAAATTGATGACTGGTTGCGGTCCAATTTCGTTCATTAAACGTGCTGTAATAGTGTTTCTAGAGTTTGCCAAAGCCGATTTGAGGGTTTCAAAACCGCCATAATTTCCGCCAGAGTTTTTTGGAGACCACGGTTTCATGTTTCCATGTTTCATAGCTTCTATCGTAATTTGAGATTTTGGAAAGGTATCACAAGGAGATAAATGCAGTTGATCAATAGCGGCTGCATACACAAAAGGCTTGAAGGTAGATCCTACTTGTCTTTTTCCTTGTTTAGCCATGTCGTATTGAAAGTGTTTATAATTAACGCCTCCAACCCATGCTTTCACATGACCCGTTTGTGGGTTCATTGACATCATTCCTGATCTTAAAAAAGTTTTATAATAACGCATAGAGTCCAATGGCGTCATGATGGTATCTATTTCGTTGTTTTTAGCCGTCCATGAAAATATTTTCATGGGGATGGGTTTTTTGAAGGATGCAATAATCTCTTTGTTTGGTTTTTTTAGATCATACTTCATTTTGCGCCAACGTTCAGAACGGCGCATACTCGAGTTCAATAAATCGGTGATTTCTTCAGGTTCTAAATCCAAAAAAGGTGCGGTTCGATTTCTTCTTGGTGTATTTTGAACAAAAAACTCTGCTTGTAAATTGGTCATATGCTCCTTAGTCGCTGATTCAGCAAAGGTTTGCATGCGTGAATCTAGGGTGGTATATATTTTTAAACCATCTTTATAGATGTTGTACTTGTCTCCATTTGGTTTGGTATTTTGAGGGTTGTTGATCCACTCTTTCATGAAACCACGGAGGTATGCTCTGAAATACGTTGCAATCCCTTCTCGATGAGATTCTGGAGAATAGTTGAGCCCTAAGGGTAGTTCTTGTAACGAGTCTTTAGTAGTTTTTTTTAGAAATCCATATTTAGCCATTTGGCTTAATACTACATTTCGGCGGTTCTTTGTTCCAACTGGATTTCGTTTTGGGCGTGGATTGTAAAGTGAAGAGTTTTTAAACATTCCTACTAACATCGCAGATTCATCAATACTTAAATCTTTGGGTTCTTTTCCAAAATAAATTCTAGAGGCTGATCTAATGCCATCGGCATTATTTCCAAAATCATAGATGTTAAAATATTGGGCTATAATTTCTTCTTTGGTGTACTGGCGCTCTAAGCGAGTAGCTATCACCCATTCTTTTATTTTTTGAGTGATCCTACCAACTTTGTTACGAGAGCCTTCCCCATGAAAAAGTTGCTTTGCTAACTGTTGAGAAATCGTACTCGCTCCACCTCCTTTGCCAAGTTTGACAATGGCTCGAAAGGTTCCTCTAGCGTCAATTCCAGCGTGCTCGTAATGTCGAACGTCTTCAGTTGCAATAAGAGCGTCAACAAGGTGTTTAGGGAGTTCGTTAAATGCTACGGGGGTTCTGTTGTCCTCATAATAAAATTTACCTAGGGTTTCACCGTCAGAAGAAATGATTTCGGTGGCTAAATTAGTTCGTGGATTTTCTAAAGCGGTGGTGTCTGGCATTTCACCAAAAACTCCAAAAGATGCCGATAAAAATACAAGTAATACTACTGAAATAGCTGCTAAAAAACACATCCAAAACCAACGAATGGGTTTTGAAAAATTAGGGGATGCTGTCTTTTTTTTTGCCATAATATCTATTTATTTAGGGATTCAATGCTAAACCCAACATCGATAATTCCATCAAGTTGAGCAACCCCATTTGGCTCTCCCCGATGGCGCATTGCTTGTTGAATCTGTATTTTGTAGGTGCCCTCTTCACTAAACTCAAAGGAATCGTCGTAACCTTTAAAGTAGAGTTTATGTTCTTTTACAGATGTAAATCCAGAACCCAGAAGCTCCCCATTGGGCTTGGCCATCAGATACTCTAAAGTGTCTTTTGTAACTTTTCCGTTCGGATAATCTAATTCAACTATCAAAAATAAATTGCTAAACTTATATGCTGAGGTCGTTCTTAAATTAACGAATAAGTTATAAGGGTTTATAGTGTCGGGGGCTATAAAATCGTATTTAATTATTTGTTGTTTATCCCAATGTTCTGAGATAGATGTATAGCGGTCGAACGACTTACTTTGTTGGCACGAGAAAGCTACAAAAGCAAAAAGAAAGAGCGATACTACTGATTTACTTTGCATTGTTGTTTTGGGGTCTAGGTTTTTTGTTGTTTCTATTGTTTCTGTTGTTCTTTTTACGTCTGTTATTGTTTTTACGTCTTTGATTTTTAGGGGCATCAAAACGTGTTAGACTATCTTGACCCACAACGTTTTCAAAATCAACTTTAGTATCTTCAACTAAATCAATTGCATATTCTTCTAAACTCGCAACTTTTTCATTTTTGGCGTTGATGGCAATAATTTCATTGGCTTGAGTCGTCGTTAATTTGTGCCAATTCATCCATTCGCCTTCATAGGCATACCACATATGTCCTTTAAAAATATCTGTTTTTTGACAAACAGCAGTCCCTTTTGTAGTTCTTAATTTGACCTCTGTTTTTGGAAATGCTTTTAGAGCATCTAAATAAGCATCCAACTCATAATTTAGACAACACTTCAGTTTTCCGCATTGCCCTGCTAGTTTTAAGGGGTTTAAAGACAATTGCTGGTAGCGCGCTGCAGATGTATTGACTGATCTAAAATCTGTGAGCCATGTTGAGCAACAAAGTTCACGTCCGCAGGAACCAATCCCCCCAAGTCGCGCCGCTTCTTGTCGCAAACCTACTTGCTTCATTTCAATTCGGGTTCTAAATTCTCTAGCAAATAATTTGATAAGCTCCCTAAAATCTACGCGTTCATCTGCTGTATAGTAAAACGTTGCCTTGCTGGCATCGCCTTGAAATTCAATATCAGAAATTTTCATTTTCAACCTAAGGTCAATCGCAAATTGTCTTGCTTTGACTTTCATCGGTTCTTCTTTATCTCTGGCTTCAACCCAGATGTCTATGTCTCTTTGAGAGGCTTTGCGGTAAATTTTAAAAACTTCTTCGGGAGTCTCAGAAATTTTCTTTCGTTTCATTTGAACCTTTACCAATTCTCCTGAAAGGGTAACCATGCCTATATCGTGTCCCGAGGCAGCTTGCGTTGCCACTACATCTCCGATACTTAAAGTTAAATTTTCAGTGTTTTTGTAATATACTTTCCGTCCATTTTTAAAACGAACTTCTATCCAATTAAAAGGAGTCGCACCATTGGGAAGTGTCATATTTGCTAGCCAATCAAATACGGTTAACTTATTACAGCTATCGGTCCCACATGTTCCATTGTTTTTACAGCCTTTTGGCTGACCGTCTTTACCTGTTGAACAGCTTGTACATCCCATAATTTATATATATTGAATTTGTCAATGCAAAAGCATCACAAATGTGCGTTAATTTTATGATCTAAAACGTAAATATAAGATTATTTGAGGACTTAAAAAACGAGGCGAACGCTATTTTCTGAACTTATAAAAACTAAAACGAAACTCTTGAATTAAGAATACTATGACTTATCGAGTGTCGCATAAATAGTTCTTAAATCTTTCTTATAAGGTAAATGACCGGCACGGCCCTTTTTAAAAATATCATTGCTATTACCTTGTCCCTTTCGCAATGCTTTTTGCTCTTCAAATGACATGTTGTTGATCTCCATACAATCGGTAGAACAGCAATTTTCCATACTTTCTTTGCAGGAATCACATTGAATAAAAAGTAAATGACAGGCTTCATTGGCGCAGTTTACATGAATGTCTGCTGGCTCACCACATTGGTGACAGCTTGCAATGACATCATCTGATATTTTTTCGGCACGACGCTGATCAAATACAAAATTCTTTCCAATAAACTTATTTTCTATTTTTTCATTCCCAACTTGTCGGGCGTAATTAATAATGCCTCCCTCTAACTGGTATACATTTTTAAACCCTTTATGCTTGTAATAAGCACTGGCTTTTTCGCAACGAATACCACCAGTACAGTACATGACTAATTTTTTTGTTTCTTTATAATCCTTGAGGTCTTCTTCTATTAAATCCAAGGATTCTCTAAACGTATCAACATCAGGAGTGACAGCGTTTTTAAAATGACCTATTTCACTCTCATAATGATTCCGCATATCAACTACAACCGTATGTTCGTCTTCAATAAGAGCATTGAATTCTGACGCATTTACGTGCGTGCCTATATCTGAAGGGTCAAAAGTGTTGTCGTTCAATCCGTCGGACACAATCTTATCACGTACCTTCACTTTAAGTTTTAAAAACGAGAATAAATCGTGTTCAATAGCAATATTAAGACGTACATTTTCTAGAAAATCGATAGTGTCTAAATGGGCTTTAAACACCTCAAATTTGTCCGCAGGGACAGAGAGTTGTGCGTTAATTCCTTCTTTAGCAACATAGATTCGTCCTAAAACATCAATGCTGTCCCAAAATAGAAATAAATGGTTTCTTAACAACTCGGGGTTGCTAATTTTTGAATACTTATAGAAAGAGATGGTCAGGCGTTCTTTGCCTGCCTGTTGGATGAGTTCCGTTCTTTCAATATTGCTTAACGTATTGTACAGTTGCATGCTATACTAATTTTAAGTTGATACTAATTGAATTGCAAAGGTAATAATTTTTTAGAATAACATCGGAAAAAGCGAATGTAAAGGGTTTGGAAAATATTACAAAAAGGTTCGTTAAAATTTTAAAACTTTACAAAAGATGTCTTATTTTAGCAAGAAGAAATTAGATACAAAAGACTTATGAGCAGCGAAAAAGATGCAAAATTAAAAGCCCTCAAGCTAACTTTAGACAAGCTTGACAAAGCGTACGGAAAAGGCACCGTAATGAGAATGAGTGATGCCCCTGTGGTAGATGTAGAAGTTATCCCTTCAGGATCTTTAGGGTTGGATATCGCTCTTGGCGTTGGAGGTTATCCTAGAGGACGTGTGATTGAAATATATGGTCCAGAATCCTCCGGAAAAACAACCCTAACATTGCACGCGATTGCTGAAACCCAAAAAGCGGGTGGTATTGCAGCTTTTATTGATGCGGAACATGCATTTGATCGTTTTTACGCTCAAAACTTAGGTGTGGACATTGACAACCTTATTATTTCTCAACCTGACAATGGTGAGCAAGCTCTTGAAATTGCCGATAACTTGGTACGCTCTGGAGCTATTGATATGGTGGTAATTGATTCTGTGGCTGCATTGACACCAAAAAGTGAAATTGAAGGTGAGATGGGCGATTCTAAGATGGGACTTCATGCGCGTTTAATGTCTCAAGCTTTAAGAAAATTAACAGGTTCTATTAGTAACAAATTGTACAATGATTTTCATCAACCAATTACGTGAAAAAATTGGGGTGATGTTCGGGAATCCTGAAACAACAACTGGTGGTAATGCCTTAAAATTTTATGCTTCTGTACGTTTAGACATTCGTCGTTCGACGCAAATAAAAGACAGTGATGGTAATGTCCTAGGAAATAAAACGCGTGTTAAAGTTGTGAAAAATAAAGTTGCACCGCCGTTCCGTTTAGCAGAATTTGACATCATGTATGGACAAGGTGTTTCTAAAGTGGGTGAGATTTTAGATGTGGCTGTAGAACATGAAATCGTTAAAAAGAGTGGTTCATGGTTTAGCTATGACGACACAAAACTTGGTCAAGGTCGAGATGCCGTCAAAAACATGATTAAAGACAATCCAGAGTTAATGGATGAACTGGAAGAAAAGATAAAAGTAGTTTTGAAAGCAGAAGCTTAAAAAAAAGTTTAATAAAAAATCCCGATAAATCGGGATTTTTTATGCCTTTAAATCCGCTTCTAAAGAAATTGAAATCAAGTTGAAGACTTTTTTGCTAAGTTCTGTAGTATCCTCAATTGACAACTGTTCTGTGGAAATGGTTGGATGTACTTGCACGCGCATTTTTCCAGGGCTTCCACTAAAAAAGGTATAGGACAAGCGTTTTTTATTATCAAAAAATGTCATGGGTACCAAAGGTACTTTATGGTTGATTGCCAATCGGAATGCACCTGCTTTGAAACGATCTAAAACAACCGATTCTTCTGGCACGCCTCCTTCTGGAAAAATACAAATACTAGAGCCTTGTTTGATTCGATTTTGAGCCCGTATAAAAACAGCTTTCCGGCTTTCTGGACTGCTGCGATCGACTAAAATACAGGTACGTTTATAAAAGAATCCAAAGATTGGAATTTTTACCAATTCTTTTTTACCTATAAATACAAACGGGTGATTTTTAAACGCTACTAACATCAACATGATGTCGGTCATAGAGGTATGGTTGGCAACAAACACATAGCTTTGCCCTTTTACGAGGGGTTCTGAACGTTTTACAGTCCAATAATGCCCCATTCCAATAAGGATGGACTTGGCCCAAATACGGGCTAATCTAAAAAAGTAGGGATACCATTTTTGTTTTAACACAGATAAAAACAACAAAGGAAACATGATTAGAATTGGTAATGTAACAAGTACATAGAACCAAATTCTGTACAAAATCCACAATGGATATTTTATAAGTTTCATGAAATTCAAAACTACTAAAAATAATTTTACCACAATTGAATAATTTTTGCTACATTTATATCGGATTTAGACCTCAAATCTGATTCTTCATTTTTAACCAATTCAATTTTAAAGTAATGTATTAAGTGACTGTAATTATACAGTGGCGTTTGCGTGTCTGACCTTTTTGAAAGCTGCTTGAGCTTCGTTGTTTTCAGCCGAAGGTGTTAGAAACGAGGGGGTAAATGAATGAAATGAAAAATATATTATTACTAGTTGGAATTATAATAGGACTAAACTCATGTTCAAAAATTGATGAATTAGAGGAAAAAAGCATCTTAAGTTCAAAGAAAATAACTCAGGTATGGCACTTACAAGTTCTACTTTGAAATGGAAAAGAGAACTAAGTAATGGAGTATTCTTAGAAGAAGTTTACAATTAAAATTAATGTAAAAATAGTAATGGCATAGTCTTTGACAATATTTATTGACACACCAACCTGAAGAAGAAATAGGGTGTGTAGTATATTAAAACACTTGTATTTTAAAGTACATACTTCAGTTCTTGTTAAAAAGCAAGACTGGAATATGTACTTTTTTTTTGAATGAAAATTAAATAATTAATAAAATGAAAAACATGAAAAATTTTAAAGTATTAAAAGTATTATTTATCGCTCTTTTTGTTGGAGTACTTATAAGTTGTAATAATGATGATGACAGACCTGATAATAATCATTTTCACCCCAACAGAATTAAAGTATTAACTGCTTCTACAATTAATGTAACTGCTAGTACATATCAGTTTGGAGATGACCCCTTAAGGACGGTTAATTCTGTGGACATAGGAGAGGTAAATGGAGACTCTGCTTACGTATTAGCTTCTAACGAACAAGTTACTGTTTCTGTAAATGAGGATGCAACTCCAAATGGAGCATTAGTTTTATTTATTTTGAGTAAAACTAACTATTATATCGGTCAAAACTTTACAGTTAACGTAAATGGAGAAGTTGCCATATTAACAGGGCAAGTATCTAATAATGATGATGTTAACGACATTAAAGATCTAATTATTACAATCCAAGAGAGTCAGCTAGGTGCTGGAAGTTCTGAATTTACCATTAACAATGACGAAGCATTATTATCGGGTACTTTAGGAACACATGCCTATAATCAAATTTTAGAAATAAATGCCGACTATCCTAATGTTGAGACTATTGTACTTGGGTCTATTGATGGATCGGTAAACGATGATGTTAATGTAGAAACTGGGCGATTAATTCGTGAAGCAGGCTATACAGCCCATTTAAAATCGGATAGTGAAATTTACTCTGGTGGTGTAGATTTATTTTGTTCTGGTTTAAAAAGAGTTCGTGAAGCTGGCTCGGTATTGGGTGTACACTCTTGGTGCTGTTACCAGGGGCTAACAGCCGATCAATTACCAGAGGACTCACAAGGTCACGATTCACAACTAACCTATTTTAAAGAAATGTTAGGGACAACAAATGGCCCCGCTTTTTATTATTATACAATAAATGCAGCAACTTTTGATGATGTTCATACTATGACAGATGCTGAAATAGAACAATACGGATTGGTTACAGAATAAAATATGTTGAGAAGTATCCTTCTCAATACGCATTATATATTTCAAAATCAGAACATGTCATCAAATTAACACTCCTTAACGTTTAATAACACAGATCAATTAAATTATTTCTATCCTGTGCAAAAACAAAAAAACAAAATCATGAAACTTACAAAAATTATTGTTTTAACAATTCTATTAAGTACATTTAGTCTTAGCGCTCAAGATAAAGAACCTACAAACGATCACAAAAAAGAGCACTTAAAAGGATTTCACAAGGCTACAAATAAAGAAATGAAAACCTTAAGTTTACAAATAGGTCCACATCTAGATTTTTATACCGCCAAAGGCAAAGAAGTGCCTTTTAATGAAGTTATTCCAATGCTACAATCAGGAAAATTTACTCTTGACCCATATCTTAACTCCGACAGCGAGTTAAAAGCGGCCGTTTTTAGAGTCACAACAAAAGAAGAAGAAAAGGAGATGAAAAAAATGCAAGAAGAAATGCAAAACCAAAGTGATTTGGTTGGGACAAAAGCCTTAGGTTTTTCAGCTACTGATATTAATGGGAAAGAATATTCTCTAGACAGTCTAAAAGGAAAAATAATAGTTATGAATTTCTGGTTTATACAATGCAAACCTTGCATAAATTGAAATGCCTGAATTAAATAAATTAGTAGAAAATTATATAAACAAAGATGTCATTTTTTTAGGATTTGCGATGAATAAAAAATCAAAACTTGAATCCTTTCTAAAGAAAACGAATTTTTCTTACACTATAATTTCAGATAGTGAAAAAGTAGTTACTGATTATAAAGTAACAGGTTTTCCAACCCACATTATAGTTGATAAAGATTCTAAAGTTGTATTCTCAACGAGCGGATTGGGGCCAACAACAATCGCTGGTATCGAAAAAACTATTGAACAGTTAATAAAAAAATAACCACATCTTTTATATTCAAGACGATAGGTTGGGCTATTTAATATCTATATTTATCCTATCGGAATAAAACACGTTGGATAAGCATATAAATTTTATTTCTTGCTCTCAACCAGTTCTGAGAGCCTTCTTGTCTCAAACGGAGTAACTCCAGTTTTGCGATAGCAGGTTCCGCTTTTATTTTCTAAATTATGTGCCTAAACCAAGCTAATAAATGATCATAAATTCCTTAGAAAAATGAAATACAGATTAATTTACAACTTTTTGATTTTGTCAATGATTTGGTTTATATCTTGTGACCGACCTAAGTGCAGTAATAAGAACTCCATATTTGAAACGAACGCACCTGATTCAAAAAAATACAAAGACGAACTAATAAAACAGTTAAGTAAGGTTGATGCGACAAAACTTACTTACTGGCTTCAGAAGTATCACCAACAAGAAGAAAAGGAGTCTTTATACTTTCACGTTCAAGGCGATGGATTGTGTGCTATTTTACATGTATCTATGATTCATTGGGATAAAATGGAAGGTGTAAGGCTTAAAAAAGGTGTGGGGCGTCGGGGCGCTGAATTTACAAACCTAAAATTTGATATTGTTACAGATTCACTATCAACACAATTTATTTACAATACATACGACAGATTAATTGACTAAAAACAATTGAACGATTCCCTCAAAAAAAGTACCTTTGCTATTCATTCGGATAAAAAATAGAAAATGGCAAGAATTTTAACAGGCGTTCAAAGTACAGGCACCCCACACCTCGGAAATATTTTAGGTGCAATTATTCCTGCAATTGAAATGAGTAACGACCCAAAAAATGATTCTTATCTGTTTATTGCCGATATGCATTCGCTTACTCAAATTAAAGAGGCGAAGACACTCCGTCAAAACACTTATGCAACTGCTGCAACATGGCTGGCGTTTGGATTAGACATCCAAAAAACAGTGTTTTACAGACAAAGCGATGTACCACAAGTCACAGAATTATCTTGGTATTTAAGTTGCTTTTTTCCGTTTTCTAGATTAGAATTAGCCCATAGTTTCAAAGACAAAGCAGATCGCCTAGAAGATGTTAATGGAGGCTTGTTTACCTATCCAATGTTGATGGCTGCCGATATCTTACTGTATGATGCCAATATTATTCCTGTTGGAAAAGACCAACTCCAACATATTGAAATGACCCGAGATGTAGCCTCTAGAGTGCATGCTAAAATTGGAGAGGTTTTTGTGATTCCTGAAGCTAAAATCCAAAAAGAAAATATGCTTATTCCAGGGTTAGATGGTCAAAAAATGAGTAAGAGTAAAGGCAATGTCATTGATATTTTTCAAACCGATAAAGCTTTGCGAAAACAAATCATGTCCATTCAAACGGATAGCACTGCTCTAGAAGCTCCTAAAGATTGGAAAACCTGTAATTGTTTTGCCATTTATAAACTGTTGGCTTCAGAATCTCAAATTACAGATATGAAACAAAACTACGAAGCTGGAGGTTACGGTTATGGCCATGCCAAACAAGCGTTGTTTGATTTGATTTGTGAGCAATTCTCTGTACAAAGAGAGCGTTACACTTATTATATGTCAAACCTTGAGGAATTAGACCAAGCATTGGCATTAGGCGCGAAAAAAGCGGCTACTGTGGCAGATGGCGTATTGGCACGTGTTCGAGAGAAAATAGGCTACTAAACCAACTCAAATTCTTTTCCAGGCAGGGGTCGGCAAACACCTTTTAATTCCAGATTTAATAACAAATAGGCTGCTTTAGACGTGGGCATTTCACAGGCAATAGCAATCACATCCAAGGCTGATTTTTCTTCTTTTTTTAAATAATTGTAAATAATTATCTCATCAGAACTCAGTTCTATAAATAGTTTTTTTTGTACGACTCTTTTTTGAGTTTCCAACGACCAGTTTAATACATACGGAATGTCAGCTGGCATAGAAACTAGGTGTGCATTCTTGGTTTTAATCAAATTATGACACCCTCGACTTTGGCTGTCTGTGATGCGACCAGGAAGCGCAAACACCTCTCTATTGTAGTCAAGAGCCAAGGAAGCCGTCACCAAACTCCCCCCCTTTTCGGCCGATTCAATCACAATAGTCGCTTCACTCAAGCCTGCAATAAGACGGTTGCGCCTTAAAAAGTTAGAAGGATCCATCGCAGCTGTACTCCAAAAATCGGTAACAAACCCTCCTTGATTCTCTATCAGATTTCGGTATTTGAGATGTGATTTAGGATAAGTGTGTTGAAGGCCCTGGGCCATGCAACCCACTGTTTGGAGTTGGTGCTTGAGGGCTGCTTTATGTGCAGTAATATCTATCCCATAGGCAAATCCAGAGACAATAATAGGATTAAAAACGGCCAAGGTTTCAATTATTTTTTCACACTGTGCAAGTCCATAAGTCGTCATTTTTCGGGCACCAACAATACTAATAATAGGGTGGTTTTCCCAATCTATAGATCCTTTTTGAAACAAAACGATGGGACCGTCTACACAATGTTTGAGTTTAAACGGATAGCCGGAATCTTCAAAATACAACCCCTGAATAGATTCCTTTTCCATTAAGGTAAGTTCTTTTTCAGCAGATTTGAGGTGTATAGATGCCGTGATATTTTTAATAGTTTGCGTGCCAATGCCTTCAATTTTTAAAAGACTGGCTTTGGATTCTTTAAAAACAGCTTCGGGGCTTCCACAGTGAAGAATTAATTTTTTGGCAGTTATATCGCCAATATTGGGTACCGCTTGCAAGGCGAGTGCGTAGAGCAATTGAGAATTGTTCATAGGGGGCTATGTTTGCTGTAAATATAAACAAGAAATTAAAAACTTTGATATTCAAAAAAAACACTTTTTTTTGATAAAATTTTTTTAACTTTGAAATTATGCAATTAAGTCAATACATAAGCGATTTACTATACCGTTACGAATGCGTTACACTCCCTAACTTTGGAGCGTTTTTGTCACATCCAATATCAGCTAGAATTAATGAGGGGACTAGTAGTTTTTATCCACCACAAAAACAGCTGTCATTTAATGTGCAACTCAAATCTAATGACGGTCTTTTAGCTTCCTATATTTCTGATGTAGAAAACATAAGTTTTGAAGTTGCGACACGTAAAATTGAGAATCAAGTTTCTCAGTTAAAATTGCGTCTAGAAAAAGGAGAAACTGTCGAGTTCAAACATATTGGAGAATTAATTTCTTCAGATGAAGGTAGCCTTTCTTTTATTCCTTCAGACAGTCTTAATTATATGACTGAAGCTTTTGGGTTGGCCTCTTTTGTGTCGCCTTCTGTAGAGCGTCAAGCACATCAAGAAGTTGTTCAGAAACTAGAATCTAGAGGTGCTATTGCCTTAACTCCAAAACGTCGTAAGTCTGCCTTATACATGAAATATGCAGCCATTGCTGTACTTGCTCTTGGTTTGGCTGGATCCATTGGATCTAATTTATACCTTACTCAAATTGAAGTTCAAAACAATTTAGCGATTGATACAGCCAATACTACTCTGGATAATAAAATACAAGAAGCTACTTTTGTAATTGACAATCCACTCCCTGCCGTAATGGTTAACTTAAAAAAGCAAAATGGTAATTTTCATATCGTTGCTGGAGCATTCAGGGTAAAAGCAAATAGTGAAAAGAAGTTACAACAACTAAAAACTTTAGGGTTCAGTGCACGTCTGATTGGCGTCAATAGCTACGGATTACACCAAGTTGTTTATGAAAGTTTTGAAACTCGAAAAGATGCTGAAAGAGCATTATTCAAAATTAGAAAGACACAGGATCGTGCCGCATGGTTATTGATAAAAAACATCCCGTAATTCATTTCAATTTTTTTAATTTTCAATTCAGTACACACTTTTGTACTTTATGCGTCTATACTCTCTAAACTATGGAATCTAAACATCCTAAAGACTCAAAAACTACCATGACCGACTTGGTGTTGCCAAGCGAAACGAATGCTATTCACACTCTCTTTGGAGGAGAGTTATTAGCGCGAATGGACCGTGCAGCCAGCATCGCAGCTGAGCGTCATTCTGGTGAAATTGTAGTTACGGCATCTGTAAATCATGTGGCATTTAAACATGCCGTCCCTTTGGGAAGTATCGTGACTGTTGAAGCCAAAGTGACTCGCGCATTTAAAAGCTCAATGGAAGTGTATATTGATGTTTGGGTAGATGATAAGAAAACTGAAACATCTGTAAAAGTAAATGAAGCTATTTTCACATTTGTAGCTGTGGATAGTCAGGGAAATCCTGTCGGAATCCCACAATTAATCCCAGAAACAAAAGAAGAAGTTCTCCGCTTTGAAGGGGCCTTAAGGCGCAAACAACTAAGCTTGGTTTTAGCTGGCAAAATGAAAGCTCAAGATGCTACTGAGCTGAAAGCACTTTTCAGTTAGACATTTATAAACGGTAAATCCATTGTGAAGGATTTTGGGTGGCGCTGTCTTTATAAATCCCAAAACTAAGGATCGTTTCTCCAGATGCTTTATTCGTAATCACTTCACCGATGACTTGTTTTGTGGTCACCTTATCTCCTTTTTGAACATAAAATTTAGATAAGTTTTTATAAACTGTGATGTAATTCCCATGCCTGACCATGATAGTATTATTTCCGTTTTTTGGAGTCATAACTCCTTGTACAACCCCTTCAAATACTGCACGGACTTCCTCACCTTTGTTGGTCGCAATTCGGACACCATTACTTTTAATTGTTAAAGACCGATCAATCGGAGATGGGTTGTTTCCATACCTTAATTTCACAACCCCCTTAGCTACAGGCCATGGAAGTTTTCCTTTGTTGGACGTGAAATTTGCTGCTAAGATTTTCTGTTCAGGAGTCAATGAAAATACTTTTGATTTTGAAGATTTTCCTGCTTTTTTGTTAGAAGCGGCGATAGCCGCCTGAATGATTTTTCGAATCTCTTTATCGATTTTATTAGACTCGCGCTGTTTGGTTTTTAGCTGTGCTGTAAACTTAGATAAATTATTTTTTATATCAATAATCAAGGTGTTTTGTTGGGTGCGTTCTTGGTCAAGAATAGACTTCGCCATTTTGTTCTCTTCAATAAGCGTTTGTTTGTTCTTTTTTTGAGTAACAAGCTCAATGTTTAGCTGTTGCATTTTAGCTGTTTCTGTCTTAATCAATTCTGCTTGAAGTTTTTGATATTCGGCATATTGTTTTATATACTGTAAACGCTTGTAAGCTTGTTGGAAATTGGTAGACGACAATAAAAACATGAGTTTACTTTGGTCTGCTCGGCTCTTGTAGGACTTAACAATCATTTTCGCATAGTCGTCTTTCAAAGCTTTTAGCCGCACTCTTAGTTTAGAAATTTTAGTTTGATTACTATTAATTTCTCGCGTTAATAAATTAGCCTGTTGGTTGGTAATATTGATAAGGTTTTTTCTAACATTGATTTTAAAATTTAAATCCTCTACTACAGAAAGCACTGATTTCTGTTCCTTTTTTCCTTCAAATAGCAACGCTCCTATTTGTTGAATTTCTTGTCGAAGTTCACGGCGTCGTTCTTCTAATTCTTGCTGTTTTTTACTTTGAGAAAAACCACTCAAATGAAACATTAACGTGAGTAAAAAGATTGTTAAGGTAAAACGTGTACTAGTTAGCTTCATTTTAATTCAATAGCTTTAAACCCTTTTGGGATGTTAAAAGGAAAACGCAAGGGTTGGTCCAAACTTACGGATTTTATATTCAAATTTAAAGTCATTTGCTCATTCGCATTGGTTGCTGTGATGCCCATGTTTTCAGGAAGAGTCAATCCCTCTACTTTTTGATAGGATCGGTAGTGTATTTTTAAAACATTTTGTCCCAATGTTTGACTAACTTGCTGAGTATCTAATTTAAAATAGGTCGGGTTAATTAAATATAATAACTCAAAAATAGCATTGGATTGTTTGGGGATTAACATGTACGAATTTGGGTGAGCTTTCTTTTTAAATTCTTTTGGTTTTATATCAAAAATAGCTTCGCCTAAGAGTAAGTTCTGAAGGTTTTCAAACTGAAGGTCTGTTCCTAAAAAATCACTAATCAAAGCATAATCGCCGTCAAAATAGGTGTTGTCTAATTTGTTATAAAAACGGACGTGTTCAGGTGTGATTTTTACGCGAACCATGTTTAGGAATGCATTGATCCAAATGGTCTTATCATACTCCATTCGCAGGGTTAAGGTATGTGTTTCAGAGCGGTCGTCTTGGATATACTCAACTTTTAATCGCCCTTGCAGCGTATTAAATTCAGTTCGGGATTTATTGTGTTTTTTAACGATTTGTTTCACGGATATGTTTGGATCCATAGTCTCAATAGACTGCACTATTTTTGTGCTTTTACAGCCTAAAAAAAGTAGTCCCAAAACGATGCTGTATGTAAAATTTTTCACTTGCTTCATTAATTATTTTCTAATGTCATAGCTTTTTTAGTAAACGTTTCTGATGCCTCAATATTACCTTGTAGCTGAAAAGTAGTGCTGAGTTGTCTGTAAAAATCGTGTTGTAATTTTTTGTTATCGTAAATATAATCCAATCCCATTGAAAGAGTTTCAATCGCCATATCTAAGTGATCGAGCTGCTTGTTTGCAGTGCCATTGACTAAATATAAAATAGGTTGAGAGGGGTATAATTCCATCTGATTATTGGTAAATAGTACAGCGGTTTCAAATTGATTGGTTTCCAAATATAAAAGGGCTAGATTTTTGATAATTGTGAAATTGTCGGGGTCATATTCCAAAGCTTTTTCGTACGAATAAATGGCTTTTAAATAGGCTTTTTGATTGTAATAATAGTCCGCCCATTCTAAATCGGAACGGCTTGGCGTGTTTGCACTGACCGTATTGGTAACCTCTAACAATGCGGATTCATACTCTGGAAATTCAGTTATAAAACTCATAAAGTCATTTAACACTTTGACTTTAAGACTGGGTACCACAACGGTACTTGTAGTGACAATTTTCATGGATGCAATCGCCTTTTCATAATCCTCTGCATCTAAATAAAATTTATACAGCGCTACATGAACCAAATGCGATTTTGGATGTTTATTTAAGAAGGCTTTAGCGGTTTCAAAGGCTTCTGTTTTTTTATCTAACTTGCTATAGGCGTAGATAAGATTCAAAAAATTAATGGGTTCTTCAGGTGTTTCTTGCAAGCGTTTTTTAAGATGTGTAATGCGTTTGTTTTCATCACCGCTTAAATCGTATAGTTCTTTTCGAATTATATCTCTGGATGCCGTCACGCCTAGCGTTTTATCTAAATCATCCAAAACGGTTAGCGCATCGTCATAGCGTCCAGCCTCAAGATAAAGATTTACTAAGTCTTGCTTGTAATCGGGATGTCGCAATAGCAACGGTTGATGGGCTATAATAGCCTCTTCAAACCGGTTTTGATCTATGTATAAATGATACAAACTTTCTTTGTACCAAAAATTATCGCCTTCTAATGTAATGGCTTTTTGAAAATTATATTCGGCACTATCGTATTGTTTAATATTGAAATAATTAATCCCTAACTCATGAAACACTGCCGGTTCTGTAGGGTTTAATGAGTTACATATGACTAACGCATCAATCGCTTTGGAGTAATTCTCAAGCGCTTTTTGTTTCATCGCATCGTAAAAATGAGTTTGAAATTTGACATGCGTACTGTCATTTGAAACTGATAATAGACTGTCTATCTCAACTTGAGCTTGTACCCCAAACGAACTTATAAGGATACAAAACGTTACAATAGCATACCACTTTTTATTCATTATTTTCCGGTGCTTCCAAACCCACCTTCTCCACGGGAGGTTTCGTTAAGTTGTTCTACTTCGAGCCACACTGCCCGTTCGTGTTTCGCGATGACCAATTGCGCAATGCGTTCGCCATTTTCTATTTTAAAATCTGTATTTGATAGGTTCACTAAAATAACCCCTATTTCGCCACGGTAATCTGCATCCACAGTGCCAGGACTGTTCAAGACGGTAAGGCCGTGTTTTGCGGCCAAGCCACTTCTGGGTCGCACTTGAGCTTCAAAACCCACAGGGAGCTCTATATACAAACCTGTTTTGATAATCGCACGTGCTAATGGCTTTAAAATAACTGCTTCTGTAATATTCGCTCGAAGATCCATTCCTGCAGACGCGCCTGTTTCATATTCAGGAAGTTGATGTTCTGATTTATTTATAATTTTAATGGTCATGGGATGGTTTTAAAAATTGTTTGATGGTCGTTTTTTCATTTTGCCAAATAATGAGCAACAATACCCCTATCAAGGCAGACCCGGTGAAGTACTGGGCTCTGAATTGATAAAACGATACCGCTGATAGACTGATACTAAGCGCTAAATAGAGGCCTATTTTTTTTATATTATACGGAATCGGGTAATGCTTGCGTCCAAAATAATACGACAGTAGCGTCATGGAAAAATAGGCTGTTAAAGTGGCCACAGCAGAAGCCATATAGTTAAATGACTGGATAAAAATTAGGTTTATCAAAAGGGTGATCCCTGCTCCAACAACCGAAATATAGGCTCCAAATTTGGTGCGGTCTGTAATTTTGTACCAGACAGATAAATTGTGATATATTCCAAGAAAAAGATAGGCTAATAATAGAATTGGGACAACTTTCATAGCTTCCCAATAGGCTTGGTTTGGAATAAGAATGAGTTTTAAAATATCCACAAACACCACAACTATTAGCAAAATAAGAGCGCCACAGATCACAAAAAACTCCAATATTTTTGCGTAGTTTTTAGTAGCGTCTTTGGTTTTGGATTGACTGAAAAAGAAAGGCTCTATTCCCAAACGGTAGGCCGTTGCAAACAACATCATAAAAAGGGCAAGTTTGTAACAGGCGGAATACATTCCTACAGATGTTTTTGCAATAGCGTCTGGAAGCAGACGTTCGAGCAATACGCGATCAAAAGTTTCATTGATGGAAAATGCCACCCCAGCCACTAAGACTGGCAAGGCGTATCGCAGCATTTTTTTCCAAAGAAGGGTGTCTATTTTATAATTGATTTTAAAATAAAACGGCAACAGAATCAGTAAAGTAACACCACTTGCCACAAGGTTGGCGATAAAAATATAACTGACTTCAAAATTGGCTACATAGATGGAATCCCAAATACTGTTGTCAGCCGACAGTGCTTTTAAATATACTAATAGAAATATGTTTAAACCTAAATTGACCACTACATTGGTCAGTTTGACTGCTGTGTATTTTATAGGTTTCCCTTGCGCTCTGAGGTAGGCAAACGGTATAATGACCAAGGCATCAAAAAACAGAGTCCAAACAACCAGGGTGATGTAGTTGACATGGATATGTGTGAGATCGGCGATCTGTTGTTGAAACAGTAAACCAAGACTTAAAAACCCTAAAGAGGATCCTAAAATTGAAATGGTGGCAGTACTGAGCACCTTATCTTTGGAGGGTTCTTTATTGAAAAAACGGAAAAAAGCGGTTTCCATTCCATACGCAAGGATGACGTTAAACAGCACAAAATAGGCGAATACGATAGAAACATCTCCATAGTCTGCGGCGTTTTCTAAGACCGATTTATCGGTGTGCAAACGTACCAAAAGAAAGCTCAACATTCTGGGAACCACCGTTGCCAGTCCATAAATGAAGGTTTGTTTGTATACTGTTTTTAGGACGCTCACGGCTCTCTTATTTTATCCTATAAAAATACACATTTTAACGAACAATCTATAATTGTTGTTTAGCGGTTTTTTGGAGGGGCTGAAGGGTAGGCAATGGACTCCCCTTTTTTAAGGTTTGAAAGTTTATAGTAAAGACGCTTGCCTTTAACTCTGTAACTAATAACGCACTCGTTTTGAGTCAGACTAAAAGGAGACGTATCTCTTTTTAACACCCGTTTATTGTTGTATTCGTCCTGAGGGTTGGAACTCATTATAATGTCTTTTTTTGGATTGGTAGAATGTCTAAAACGCCCAATGATTAGTTTATCTCTTGTTTCCACAGCAGATTTTTCACCTCTAAAATGGAGACTGTCAATACTAATTTTTGCATTTTCTTTGAGGGGCAAAAACACATTAATTCCGGCACCACCACCTTCAATTCCCGCAACCCAGCTGTTGTAGTAAGGTGCTGTAATTTCTATAGGGAAGCTCGACTGAAGCTGCAGTGTCGATTCTTTAGAGCTCTTACAATTAAAAATGCTTAAAAAAACGGTTCCTAAAATAAGGGGGGTGATGAATTTCATTGGGTTTGAATTTATGTTTATAAACTTACGGATTTTAATTGAGTTTGAAATTAAAGCCTAAAAATACGGCAACTCCATCAGCGACTGATTCGTTGATGGTGATGTTTTGAGCATTAAAATAAGGCAAATGTAATTGCAAGTAAAGTTTCTCTTTTAATTTATAATTTACCCCTGCTCCTATGCTAAAAATGGTCAATGCGCTGTTTTCGATTTCCCCATAATTGCGAGTCAAATCTTCAAAACCAAAACCGTAGCCCAATTGCCCAAAGACATTGAATTTTGGTTTATTAAGAAAGTAATATTGAACCGAGGGTATAAACCCATAGGAGTTGATGTTGATACCGCTCTCATTCTTAAATAACACGTTGTTGGAGGTAAAAAAACTACCCTGAAAAGAAACGTTATCAGAGATGTGAAATTCCATACCTGCCTTGGCTATGACGCCAAAATCGTTGCTGTTTGAATTGGTCGTTGTAAACGGAGAGGCGGTTATGGAGAGTGAGATGTCTCCTTTTTTATTTTGAGAAAAACCTGTGAGAGTTGCCATTACTAAAAGAAGTGATAAGAGGTGTTTTGTGTAGGTCATTAGACTTGATTTAAGTTCCTAGAAGTCAAACAACTTTTATGCCATAAAAAAAGCCCTACATACATATGTAAGGCTCCTAATTTTATAAATTTGTAAGAAGTCGTGTTAGCCATTCAACGCTTCCGCTCCACCAACAATTTCTAAGATTTCATTGGTAATGGAGGCTTGACGTGCTTTGTTGTACGTCAATTTAAGCTGATCTCTAAGCTCTGTAGCGTTATCGGTTGCTTTGTGCATCGCCGTCATTCGAGCGCCGTGCTCGCTTGCAAAACTATCACGAATAGACTTGTACAACTGTGTCTTTAACGACTTAGGAATTAAGGTCTCTACAATCTCTTCTTTAGACGGCTCAAAAATATAATCGAGGTTTGTATTGGTATCACCTTCTAAGGGTTCAATTGGCAAAAACTGCTCAGTCATGATTTCTTGGGTCGCTGCATTTTTGAATTTATTGTAAATAATTTCAATTTTATCAACGGCTTTAGATTCAAATTTTTCCATAAGCATCTCTGCAATTTCAGCAACATTGTCAAATGTTAAATCGTCATATACAGGGCTTTGGTTGGAGATCACTTCTAAGTTTTTTGAGAGGGCATCATTCGCTTTTTTACCAATAGCAACAACGGAGACATTGGCGTCATAACGTTCTGCAACTAAATTAGCTTGCTTGATAATGTTAGAGTTAAACGCACCACACAAGCCTCTATTTGAAGTAATAGCAACAATAAGTACATTTTTTACATCCCGTTGTTCTGAATATTTACTTCCAGAATCGGCGTCCAAAGTGGCACTTAGGTTTTGTAAAAGCTCCGTGAGTTTATTCGCATAAGGACGCATCGCTGTGATGGCATCTTGTGCTTTTTTCAACTTAGCAGCCGACACCATTTTCATGGCGCTTGTAATTTGCATCGTTGAAGATACGGACGCTATTCTATTTCGGATTTCTTTTAAATTTGCCATGCTTTTGTCGTATTATACTAAGCGGTATATTTACTTGATAATTCTTTTGCAACTGCGGTTAACGTGTCTGTCACTTCATCCGTTAATTTACCTGCTTTTAGGGTTGCTAGTACATCACTGTGCTTGGCTCTTAAAAACTCGATATATTCGGTTTCAAATTCTTTGACTTTATTGACAGGTACTTCTCTTAACAAGTTTTTTGACCCTGCATAAATGATGGCAACTTGATCTTCTACTTTGAAAGGATCATTTTGTGCTTGCTTCAAAATTTCAACGTTACGTCGTCCTTTTTCAATTACATTTAAAGTCACGGCATCTAAATCAGATCCAAACTTAGCAAAGGCTTCTAATTCACGAAATTGTGCCTGGTCTAATTTTAGTGTTCCAGATACTTTTTTCATCGCTTTAATCTGAGCGTTTCCACCCACACGAGATACTGAAATACCTACGTTAATTGCTGGGCGAACCCCAGAATTAAACAAATCACCATCTAAGAATATTTGACCATCCGTAATCGAAATTACATTGGTTGGAATATAAGCAGATACATCACCTGCCTGTGTTTCAATAATTGGAAGGGCTGTTAAAGACCCACCACCTTTTACAATCGGCTTTAATGCCTCTGGTAAATCATTCATGTCTTTTGCAATTTCATCATTGTTGATGACTTTTGCTGCACGCTCTAATAAACGGGAGTGTAAGTAAAATACATCTCCTGGATACGCCTCACGTCCTGGAGGACGACGTAATAAAAGGGATACCTCACGGTAGGCTACAGCTTGTTTTGATAAATCATCATAAACAATCAATGCTGGACGACCCGTGTCTCTAAAATACTCGCCAATGGCTGCGCCTGCAAACGGTGCATATACTTGCATTGGTGCTGGATCAGATGCGTTTGCTGCGACTATTGTCGTATAAGCTAAAGCTCCTTTTTCTTCTAATGTTTTAGCAATCAATGCTACTGTAGATGCTTTTTGTCCTACAGCCACATAGATACAATATACAGGTTCCCCTGCATCGTAAAATTCTTTTTGATTTAAAATGGTATCGATACAAACGGCTGTTTTCCCTGTTTGTCTATCTCCAATGACCAACTCACGCTGTCCACGACCTACAGGGATCATAGCATCAATGGATTTGATACCTGTTTGTAAGGGCTCAGTTACAGGCTCACGGAAAATAACTCCAGGGGCTTTACGCTCTAAAGGCATTTCATAAAGTTTTCCTTCAATAGGGCCTTTGCCATCAATCGGTGCACCAAGTGTGTCTACCACACGACCTACAATTCCTTCACCAACATTGATAGAAGCAATACGTCCGGTACGTTTTACAATAGATCCTTCTTTTATGACGTTAGAAGCGCCTAAAAGTACGATTCCAACATTGTCTTCTTCAAGGTTTAACACAATCCCTTCAAGATCGCCTTCAAATTGTACAAGTTCGCCATACTCTGCATTAGAAAGTCCGTATGCACGAACAATACCATCACCTACAGTTAATACAGTTCCAACCTCATCTAATGAAGCTGTTGCTTCGAAACCTGAAAGTTGTTGTTTTAAAATTGCTGATATTTCAGCTGCTTTTACTTCTGCCATCTTAATTTATTTTATACCTCTGATTGAATCTCAGTATAGTTTTAGTTAATTGTAAATTTACGTTTTAACGTATTTAATTGATTCGAAACACTCGCATCGTATTGTTGGTCTCCAACTCGTAAAATGAAACCACCAAGGATGTTTTCATCTACAGAATTGCTAAGGGTCACTTCCTTTGTGGTTAAGGTTTTAAGCTTGGCCATAACTTTGGCTTCTAATTCAGAAGTCATCGGGATGGCTGTGGTTACAAAGGCATTTTCTTTATTGTTAGCTAAGTCGTATAAAATCCCGTATTGGGAGGCGACTTGACTTAGTATATCAACTCTATTATTAGTAACAAGAATATTGAACAGTGATTTGCTTTCTGTACACATAGAAGGGAAAACAGCTTTTAATACAGCTTCTTTTTCAGATAGTTTGACCACTGGGCTTTTGAGCACTGCTTCCAAGGATGCATTGTTTGCAATGGCCTGACCGATATGTGCCATATCTGCCTGTACTGCGGCTGCTTGTTTATTATCGGATGCTAAGCTCAATACGGCTTTTGCATATCTAATTGCTGCTCTTGTTCCTGCCATGATTCATTAGTTTAGGGTAGCGTCTTTCAACATTGATTCCACTAATTTTTCTTGTTTTGATTTGTCTGAAAGTTCTTCACGAACCACTGTTTCTGCAATTGAAATTGAGAGTTCGGCAACCACCGATTTTAAATCGGCAATCGCTGCTTTCTTTTCAGATACGATGGCGGCTTGTGCCTGAGCAACTAACTTACTAGCCTCTTCTTTGGCCTCTGTTTTCGCAGATTCAATCATCGTGTTTTTTAACTCCCGTGCCTCTTTAAGCATAGTTTCACGCTCTGCCCGGGCTTCCTTTAAAAGTTTCTGGTTGTCTGCTTGCAGATTTTCCATGTCTTTTTTAGCATCTGCAGCGGCAGAAATAGCCTCTTTAATATCGGACTCACGTGTCTCAACAGCATCAAGAATTGGTTTCCATGCAAACTTTTTTAGAAGTAGAACTAAGCCTACAAAAAGAAGTAGTTGCCAGAAAAATAGGCCTAATGAAAATTGTTCGATTAATTTTTCCATAATAACATTTATTGTTAATTACTTTTGCTTAATTTTTTAAATAAAAACAACTACAACCAACCGTTGTAGTTGTTTTTGTGGTGTTTGTTATGCAGCAAATAATGCAGCAAAACCAATACCTTCAATAAGTGCAGCTGCGATTAACATCGCTGTTTGGATTTTACCAGATGCTTCTGGCTGACGTGCAATTGCATCCATGGCGGATCCGCCAATTCTACCAATTCCCATTCCTGCTCCAATAACGATTAAACCTGCTCCTACAATACTTGGAATTTCCATAATATATAAATTAAAAATTAAACATTCAGTTTGTTAATGTGCATGATCGTGATCATGCTCTTCTACTGCCGACCCAAAATAGAGGGCTGACAACATGGTAAATATATAAGCCTGTAAGGCTGCTACTAATAATTCTAATATTCCTAATCCAAAGGCTAATACAAAGGATAGCGAGCTCCCTAACCAGCTTTTGAAAATGAACATCAACCCTATTAAACTCATTAATACAATGTGCCCTGCGGTGATGTTTGCGTAGAGACGGATCATTAATGAAAAGGGCTTGATAAACGTTCCTAATAATTCAATTGGTGCTAATACCAAGCGCATTAACTTAGGGACTCCAGGCATCCAAAAAATATGCATCCAGTAGTCTTTTTTTGCTGTAAATGTGGTGATCAAATAGGTGAGCATTGCCAAACAAAACGTTACGGCTATGTTGTTAGTTACATTGATTCCTAGCGGCGTCAACCCTAATAAGTTGATGGTCCAGACAAAGAAAAATACGGTCAGCAAATAGCTCATGTAACGCTTGTAGTGTTTCTTTCCAATGTTTGGAATTGCGATATCATCTCTTACATACAATACGATGGGTTCGAGAATTCTACCAATTCCTGATGGAATTGAAGATGATTTGTATGTTTTAGCCATTCTAGAGAAAACGAAAAATAACAATAATGAGACGATCATGATTGTAAATACGTTTTTTGTTATCGAAAGGTCTAGTGGCTTTATGTTTGTAGCGTGATGGGTTTCATCGTAAGTGATGGTTCCTTCCGCATCTGTTTTATATATTTTTCCGTGGTCTAATTTATAATAGGCGTCTCCGACATGTGCTACGGACTCCCCGTGATGAAATTTTGAGGATAAAAAAACTTGCAATCCATTGTCCCATAAGATGACTGGCAAAGGGAATCCAATGTATTCATGTACGCCTTCATCCGTTGTGTAAGACCACAGACCGAAATCATAGGTATCTTCTAAGTGGTGTTGAATGTAGGCCTTGATTTCAGATTTAATATCTGTTTCTGCACCTTTCTCACCACCCGCCATGGATAAAAATGGGAGTATAAAAAATAATAACGTGATTAATCTGGTTGTTAATTTGCTTCGCATAACACTATTTAATGATCACTTAAAAATCGATGCAAAGTTATGTATTAAATCAAAAACAAAAAACAATTTTTAGTCTTTATTTTAATCTTAAAAATGTGTGGGAAAATTAGGCCTTAAAACTACATTTCATTCAGCCATTTACTAAGGGAAGTCGTCTCTAAAATTAAACAAATGCTATAGGGTATGAAAAATGCTAAAAACTCGAGGGTTTCAATGTTTCCATCTGCTTTGTATGCGCCATGAAATACAATAAAAAAAGCGAGGAACTTGACAAAGCTACTGCCAAGAAATAGAAACCCTATCTGATTGGTGTATTTTTCTTTTAATTTGAACAATAAAAACACAATTCCGATTGTCAAAAGCGTATTTATGATGTAGGATGCTAAAATTTTATTTTCAAACAATGGAAGGCCTGCGTTTTGAAGCAGAAATAAATGCAGTGCAAATACCAAAGAAAGGAGTAAAATTAAGCGGCTCGAAAATGAGACCATAGGATGCTTTAGCATAGACAATTGGAAAGGTAATTAATATTTAATTCTGTTGAGTTGCTTCACGACTAGATAAAGTGAAATAGCAACCCCAAAAAGCGTAGAAAGGATGAGAAATAATTTTTGGTCAGGATTGTAGTTTTGGTCCAACCACTTCCCGAAGCGAACAAACAGGTATATAATAACGCCCATCTGAATGCCTATTGCCGATAGAATTCCGAGTTGTTTAAGCGGATTGTCCACTTTTGGAATTGTTTTGAGGTGGGGCTACTTTCGTTTCATTTTTCAACTCTTTCACAGACCCTTTCATAAGACAGCTCGCATTAAAAGTTGCTCCCGGCTCTACAGATAATTTACCTATTTGTACATCTCCTTCTATGTGTGCAGAAGAGCGCAAGTTAAGGGTGTCTGAAACGGTTAACGTTCCTTTAAATTTACCTTCTACATCTGCATTGTTACATGTCAAAAGACCCTCTACAGCGCCTGTTTTTCCAATAACAACCTTCCCAGAGGTCGTTACAGATCCGTTGACAACTCCTTCCACTCTAAAGTCTCCTTCGCTAGCTAAATCGCCATTTAAAGTAGTCCCTTGAGCAATTGTGTTTTGTTGGGAAAATGAGTTCGAGTTTGATTTCTTGTTTTCTGTAAACATAAGCTGATCGATTTTAATTAATTGTTTGTAAGTAGGCGTCTAAATTTTTATGTATTTGAATTGTTTGATAATTTTTGGAAGAAATTCCAAAAAATGGTTTCGATGTTATAAGTTTGTTTTTACTTTCTAAAATTTCAGCAAATCCAAATGCACCTTGAACACTTTTTAATCCGTGAACCACTACAAATATAGTGTTTGTATCGTAACGATCTTTAGAAACACTCATTTTAAAATAGTCAACACCTTTAATAGCAGTGTTTAAAGCTTCTTCAAACGTTTCTATTACATCGGTTTCTGATGCCTCGAATTTAAAAATAGTTTTGAAGTTCGTTTGTGTGGAATCTTGAACAAACTCCACGCTTTCAAGTTGTGGAATAACTGTTTCGTACATACGAGCTGCTTTTTTGCCTTCAACGCTGCTTGGATAATTTAAGGCTACAAAGTTCAGGCCTTCTTTATAAGCTTCAAAGCCAAACAGTCTGGCTTTAGAGGTTACTTTTAAAAGCTCTAGCTTGGGTACAATTTGATCGCCATCCAGTCGAGTAATTTGTAGGTCACAGCCCTCAATGACCTGTTGATATTCGCCCAACTCAAATTGCGCATACAAATTGTTATAAAGCGTTTCGGGGCTATTTTCATTATTTAACAAGGCCGATTCTGGGTTTAACAAAATCTCTGCATATCTAGAATTCGGATGGTTTTCAATAATATCACTTTTAGCAAATGCTTGCAAATTCTTCAGGTCTAAAAGCGTGTATAGCTTGTATAGATTATATTTTGTTGGTAAAACAAGACGCTCTTCTGGTGACTGTTTCAAAAGCTGTTCGAGTTTGTTTTGAGACAACTCATACTCTTTAAATTTATCTTTATAAATAAGTCCCAATTGATAGTATGCAAAATTGCGTTCTTTGGCAATGCTGTCTAAAACTTTTTCTTCGGTTGGAAGTTGTGTTAGGTAATAATCTACAGAGTAGCGTTTTTGTTGCTCTTGTTCTGCAGTCTTTGCTATTTCGTCTACTGCCTCTAAGTCTGATTTTACAGATTCACTAGACCAACGCCAATTAGATTCCAAAGCACGATCGCCCCATATTCTAATAAATTCATTTTTTCCAAATACCACTGTTGTTGGGTTGTAAAAATAGAACGATTTACCTTTTTTAGTAATTGAACTCTGAGTGGGTCCAAAAGAATTTTTGGTGGATTCAGCTGCTTTTTTTGAGGCTTCTTCTTCTAACTTTAAGGTTTCAATATACGACTGAAAGTGTCCTTTTTTTTCAGCGTCAGACATGGCTACTACACTTAAAATACTGTCATTGTCTTGGGCAATGGACTCGTAATAAATAACATCTTCTAAGTTGTCTCGTTTCCGTTTAATAGCGCGATATGGCTTGCTTTTTTCTTTTAGATTTAGTAAGGTGCTGTCATAATAGGCGCCTGCTAAAACGTACTCTGAGTAATCAAAATTTAGATCTCCTAAGGTTTGGTAGTTTGTGGCTGTCAAATAATCGTCTTCAGAATTGGTTCGTAACGATTTATTAAAATAGGAAATAGCAATTGAGTCCGAGTTGTTTTGTAGCTGATACTTGGCAATTTGGTGATAGATTCTATCTAAAAAAGGTCTGTTTTCTCTATTGGTTTCTAGGTCTTCTAACAATTCTTGAAGTGCAAATTTATCGCCATTTTTAGGGTCAAAGTTTGTAATTTTTTCTAAATGTGCATTGATCATGTAGACTCTTGGTGTTCTTCTATTTAGGGCAATGACTTTATCAAATGCGAGGTTAGCGCTGTCTTTTATTCCTAGAGCCGAATAGAGTTGTCCTTCAATAAAATGTAAACGTCCACGTTGTTCGTTATTCTTTGTGAGTTTTGAAGCCACTTGTAACTGCGTAATTGCACTGTCAAGAGATTTTGTCGTGATATAGGCTTGAGCTAAAGTCGAGGATGCTTCGACAATGTCGTATTTAGACAAGTCTTCTGACTCAATAAGTTTCTTTAGATCTTTGATTGCGACATCTTCATTCTGAAGGCGAAGATTGGTTTTAGCGCGCCAAATTTTGGCTAAGTTGATATTGCTACTTGCTGGGTATTTGAACAAAATATAGTTGAATGCTTCCTGTGCAGGAACAAAACGATTGTCGAAATAACGAGCTTTTCCCAATAGCATGTAAGCCTCATCAATTTGTGGGTTTTTTTCTTTCCCCTTAATATTCATCCCATGTTTTTGGATGGCTTTTACTGCTTTTACTTCGGCAAGTTCAATGCTTGGGTTTTTTGCTTTGTCACTTAAAAAAACGTCATCGGTAATTTGCAAACGCTCAACTGGAAGAGTTTCCCAATAATTATCTTTATAGGTGTCTATGACAGATGTTTTACCTGATTCTAGAGCAACATTTCCATTGTAAAGCACATTGTACTTCGTATTTACAGAATGCCAAGAGCGGTTCAGGAATTTGTCTTTTTTCCTAGAACAACTTGTGATAGTGAAGACTATTAAAACTCCAACGACTATGTAATTAAAAACGTTTTTCAACAAGGATGTTTTTGTTTATTCATAACTAAAGAACCTACATTATCGTATGCAGGAATGTAAAAATAATCATCTTTTTGTAGAAAACTAGTAAAATGTAGTGTTTTGACTTAAAATAATCGTGGCAACATTCTAATTTTGGGGAAGTCTTAACAGATGATTATCTTAAATCTTTCTTATTTTTGTTGAAAAAACTTTCATGGCTCAATTTCATTCTTTAAAAATCAAATCTATTTTAAGGCAAACCAAGAAAGCGGTGAGCATCACTTTTGAAGTTCCAACGGAGCTGAAAACAGAGTATGCTTTTTTGGCTGGGCAATATATTACCTTAAAAACAGTGATTGATGGTGAAGAAGTTCGGAGAGACTATTCTTTAAGTTCAAGCCCTCAAAGTGAATCGCTAACCGTCACGGTAAAAGAAATTGAAGATGGTTTATTTTCTTCCTATGCCAATACACAATTAAAAATTGGAGATACGCTACAGGTAGGAACTCCTAATGGTCGTTTTATTTATGACTCCGAAACTAGTACTGCAACTACTGTTGTAGCTTTTGCAGCTGGGAGCGGAATTACCCCAATAATGAGCATTGCTCGAACGGTATTAAAAGCCAATGCCGAGAAAAAATTTGTATTAGTTTATGGAAACAAAAGCCTAAAAGAAACCATTTTTTATGACGAGATTCTAAAGCTGCAAGCACTTTACCCCGATCGTTTTAAGGTACAGTTTGTATTCAGCGAAACCAATGAAGAGAACGCGTTGTTTGGTCGCATTGACTCTGGAAATATTAATTATGTTCTTAAAAACACCCTAAATATTGACGGTTCTCAGAAGTTTTATCTGTGTGGCCCAGAAGGGATGATCCATACTGTAAATAGTATTCTAACAGAAAAAGGGGTTGAAGACTCTCAAATTCTATTTGAATTGTTTACAGCTGCCACAGTAAAGTCGAGCACCGCTACGAGTACTAGCTCCGGGGAGTCAAACATTACGATTCTAGTAGATGAAGAAGAAACAACATTAGAAATGTCTCAAAAACAAACGATTTTAGAAGCGGCACTTGCCAATGATCTAGACGTTCCTTATTCCTGTCAAGGAGGGGTATGTAGCAGCTGTATCTGTCGCGTGACTGAAGGGTCAGCTTCGATGCGACAAAACAATGTATTAACGGACAACGAAGTTGCTGAAGGCTTAGTTTTAAGCTGTCAAGCAGAGCCAACCTCAACGACAATCAAAGTTGATTTTGACGATATTTAAAGATTGTCTTGCACTGTTTTTACAATGTTTTCAACTGAAATAGTTTGCATTGCAAATTCATAGCCTTCTGGATAGTTGTTCCCATAAATTGAAGTTGGGATTTTTGGATATTTTTCCAGATCTGACAGTAGGTTATTGGCTTCTGACTGATGAAACGGAGCAAATCCCGCAAAGGGATGCGTGACACCCCAAAGGGTCACCACATTGACTCCAAGCATCGCCGCCATGTGACCATTACTAGAATCCATGGAGAGCATGACTTTTAAATTAGAAATAATATCTAATTCTTGATCTAGGCTAAACTTGCCAGCTACACAACATACGTTTGTATATTTGGTTGCAATGGCTTCGAGTTGTTTGGTTTCTTTAGCCCCACCTCCAAATAATAATATTTTGGCTTGTTTCTGCAACTCAAAAATAACTTGATCCATTTGTGAAATGGGGTAGGTTTTAGAGGCATAAGCTGCAAAAGGTGCAATACCTATACTAGAGTTAGAAAATTCTCCAAGTATCTTTTTTATAGAGGGCTCAAAAGGTTTGGGAGCAAGAAAAGAAGGGTTGTCAATTTCAAAATCAAAACCAAGGTTTCTAAAAACATCCAAATACCGTTGTGAAGTTGTGCGCAAAGGAGTTACTATTTTTCCTGTAATTAATGCCTTTTTTTCAGCGCGGCCTTTGTCTATTTGAATGAACTTAATTCCTAACAAAAAGAGTTTCAAAATCTTAGTTCGTAACACATTGTGCAAGTCTGCAACAGCCTCTATATGAGTGTTTCGCAATGATTTTGAAAGTCGATATAGGCCAAACAGTCCTTTGTGGGTAGTGCTAAAGTCTGCAGCAAAAACAGTTACCATTTTTAGGTCTCTAAACAGAGGGGTAAATTGTTTTTTGGTTAGTACGGTAAGCTTAATCTTGGGGTGTGCCTTTGAGAAGGCAGACAACACCGGAACGGTCATTGCAACATCTCCCATTGAGGAGAGTCTTATGACTAGTATGTGTTTGATCTCAGACACTAATAAAATAAGTTATTTAATTCCTCTTAAAACAGGGTTTAGTTCGTCGTCATTATACATTTTCATTTGCTTATAAACTTTCATGTATTTGTCGCCGTTGGCAATGTCTTCTAATAAATCATCAATTGCGGTAGACAAATCTGTACGCTGCTCTAAAAGTGTGGTTAGCTTTGTTTGACAGCTTTTTTTATGGGAATCAGAAGCATCTTCTCGAACTGTTTCAAGTTGCATGTGATAAATTTTTAAAGCTAAAATGGACAAACGATCAATGACCCATGCTGGGCTTTCTGAATTGATTTTAGCCGTCGGTTTGGGTTGAACGTTTTTATAAATGTCTAAAAAATAACTGTCGATAAACTCAACCGTATCTGTTCGATCTTGGTTAGAAGCGTCAATTTTCCGTTTTAATTTTAAGGCGGCTACTGGGTCAATATTTGGATCTCTAATGATGTCTTCGTACGCCCATTGAACTGTATCAATCCAACATTTTCTATAGAGTAAATGTCCGATGAGGTCTTCATCGTTATCGTATTTATTTTGAAACGGCTGATCAACTGAGTTTAAAACTTTATAAGTTGCTATAACGTCTTGGAAAATGGAATTGGCTTTGTTTGAAAACATGCTATTTTATTTATGTGGCAAATATAAGTGTAATTCTTTAGTTTAGATTGTAGGAAATGGAATATTCAGTCCCACTTGAAGTAGCGCTGTAAAAAGCAGCACTCCTATGACGAGTTCTGACAACCAACGGTACTTGGTTGTTTCAGAGAAGTTTGCGAGTACAATTGTCGACGGAGCAAGCGCGAATAAAAAACATGAAACTCCTTGTGATAAGCTTAGAAACGCAATAGTAATGCCTATGAAAATCACTAAAACAAGTACTAGAAAATTGGGCTTTTTAAGTCTATTTTTAAGAAATCCTTTTGCGATAAAACTTCCGATTCCTAATAAAACGATTGTCAGAAATAAAAGCGGAGCTATTTCTAGTGTTGTATTGGTAAATGCAAAAGTATCCAAACGAGTGGTGGGCAGGTATTCTTTGAGGTTTGGAAACGTGTCTTCTGTAAGCAATTGATAACAGGTTAAAAGTATACCCACAGCTAAAACTCCGCACAAAGAAATAATACTGTTTTTTATTTGAGCAACAGAATAAAGCAGCATTGCCACAAACAAACTCCCTAAAAACAAAATCGCCCAAGGTTCAAAAACGGCCGCAAGACAAATCCACATAGAGGCATCTAACACCTTTTTTTTAATGTTTGAATTGGTTTTTAAACTTACGATTCTTCGAAGTGAAAGTAATATAAAAAAGTTTGAAACTAATACAGAGTTCGTTTCTAAACAAGACGGTATGAGCCCAACGAACAAACAAAAGTAGAGTGCAGCGTAACTATTATTATAGGTTAAATTGTTTTTGGTAACTATAAAAATTAGAGTGAAAAAAGAAGCTAATAGTATTGAAAGGCTACCGAGTTCTTTTAGAACATTTGAAATATTTACTTCGTAATCAACCACAATAATTCGCTGATAAGCAAACACAGAAATGAGTACAACTAAAAAAATTATATAGTGAATTGGTTTAGATGTTTTAAAAAAGCTTGTAATCATATAAAGTGTTGACTATATTTGCCACGTAAATATAAGGTTATTATAAAACTGCCATGTAATTTTTATTCGTCAACAGCATAAATTGATATTTTGTAACCTAAAACTTTAAACTAAAGACCCATGAAAGATTTTTTTAATGCCATTCAAGACCTTTTCGAAACTGTATTATTAGCACCCTATGATGCCTTAAGGGCCCTTGAATTAGAAAACTGGTTTGGCGCTAACATTGTAACGTGGATTTTTATGGCTATTGGAATCGTTGCTTTTGTGTATTGGATGTTACAGTTAAAATCATTTAATGACAATAATGAAGAAGACAAAAGTATCTCTTCTCATTCTTATTTATAAATCGAATCCAATATCTTTTCGATAGTTCATTCCTTCAAATTTAATGTGTTCTATCGATTTATAAGAAGTGCTTAACGCAGATTTAAAATCCGCTCCAAAAGAAGTAACGGCCATGACACGACCTCCCGATGTTACCGTTTTTCCATCTTTTTCATTTGCACCAGCGTGAAATACAATAGAATTTTCAATTGTATCTAGGCCTTTGATTTCCTTTCCTTTTTCGTAGGCTTCGGGATAGCCTCCAGAAACCAACATGACTGTTACTGCTGTTTGAGAGTCTATTTCAATATCAACTTGGTCCAAGCATTGTTTGTCAATTGCTTGAAATATTTCTACTAAGTCGGTTTTCAGTCTAGGTAAAACAGCTTCTGTTTCTGGATCACCCATACGAACATTGTACTCGATAACAATAGGTTCAGAATCAACCATAATAAGCCCAATAAAAATAAACCCTTTATAAGGTAATTGATCTTTTATAAGGCCGTCAACTGTTGGTTTCACAATTCTTTCTTCTATCTTTTTTAATAAGACTTCATCTGCAAAAGGTACTGGAGAAATAGCTCCCATACCCCCAGTATTTAAACCTGTATCTCCCTCTCCTATTCGTTTATAATCTTTTGCAGTAGGTAATAGTTTATAATGTTTTCCGTCGGTTAAGACAAAACAACTCAATTCAATACCATCTAAAAATTCCTCGATAACAACCTTAGAACTTGCAGCTCCAAATTTTGAATCTATCAACATATTTTTAAGCTCTTCCTTAGCATGATATAGGTCAGAAAGTATGAGTACGCCTTTTCCGGCAGCTAAACCATCTGCCTTCAACACATATGGTGGTTTTAATGTTTCTAGGAAGGCGTAGCCTGCATCAAGATTGTCTTTTGTGAAACTCTGATAGGCTGCGGTTGGAATGTTATGACGGTATAAAAATTCTTTTGCGAACTCCTTGCTTCCTTCAAGTTGAGCTGCTGCTTTTTGAGGGCCAATCACAGCAACGTGTTGTAATTGGGTGTCTGCTAAAAAAAAGTCGTAAATACCATTTACCAGCGGATCTTCTGGACCTACTACAACCATTGAAATAGAGTGTGTAAGAACATGCTTTTTAATGCCTTCAAAGTCTGTTACGGAAACATCTAGATTGGTGGCTAAGGATGCTGTGCCAGAATTGCCTGGTGCTACAAATAACGTGTCACACAATGGGCTTTGGGCAACCTTCCAGGCAAATGTATGTTCTCTACCCCCTGAACCTAATATTAAAATATTCATGAAACTGTATTGATTAATATGCTTTTTCCTCGCCTTTTATAGTATTATAAAGTGTTTGAAAAATGATTTTCAAGTCTAAGAAAAATGACCAGTTTTCGATATAAAAAATATCATGCTGGACACGTCCAATAATGTCTTTGTCAGTTTCTACCTCTCCTCTAAATCCACTAACTTGAGCCAAACCAGTAATGCCAGGTTTTACAAAATGCCGTACCATAAATTTGTCTATTTTTTTGGCATACATATCTGTATGGCTCAACATATGAGGTCGTGGGCCAACAACTGACATGTCTCCTTTTAGTACGTTGAAAAATTGAGGCATTTCATCTAAACTTGTTTTACGAAGTAGTTGGCCAAATATAGTAATTCGAGCATCCCCTCGGGTGACTTGTTCTAAGTCTGCCTTTGGATTGACAACCATAGATCTGAATTTAAAACATTTAAAAGATTTAAAATTATAGCCATTTCGTGATTGGGTAAAAAATACGGAGCCTTTAGACTCAACTTTAATTACAAGTGCGATCAAGGGGGTGAGCCAAGACAAAATTAAGACTATTACAGCTAGAGAAAACACGATATCAAATACTCGCTTTAAAAGTGCACTAAAGGGGTCGTCTAAAGGGATGGTTCTAAAGGTTAGAATTGGTATAATTCCGTAATAATCATGTCGTAATTTTTTGGACAATACCTTGCTTCTATCCGGGATGAATTTAACGACTTTAAGATTATTATCTGCGTAGTTTACTATTGCTAAAAGATCTTCATTGTTTAATTCTGAAATAGAACAAAAAATCTCGTCAATTTCTTCGTTTGAGATGTAATCGAAAATAGCTTCTATATCTAGCTTTGATCGGTCTTTAAAGCAAATAATTTTTTTATTGATAAACCCGTAAAAAGGAGTATCTACAAGAAATTTTTCTAGCGATTCGGACTGAGGAGTTTTACCTAAAATAATCGTTTTACGAATATTGCCTTTAAAAATAGATCGATATCTTTTTAATAAGAAGAACATTAAATATTTAAAAGTCGCAATACAAAAAAACGATACCAAAATATATTTAATAATAAGCTTAGGATTAAGATTTAGGTTTAAATTAATACCAGAATAGGCAAATATCAACAAACTGAAGAGTAGAATTTGTCTAAACAATAGCTTGAGAATTCTTATTATAGTAGAAAACCTATGAACCTCGTAAAAACTAGATACAAGGGATGTAATTACCCATCCAAAAGATATAAATAATAAAAAACTAAGAGGATATCTGTCTTCAAAAAAACAAAGAAGGCCAAATGTATTAATAAGCGCCAAGTCGGCAACATATGAAATAGGCTTTATAAATCCTGAATAACGACCTTGCTTAAATAAACTCACTTACTGTTTTATGTGTTTTGAAAAATCTTTGTGATCTATCTTGGTTAATTTTTCATCTGATAAGTTCTGAAAATAATTAAAAGTTATTTTCATTCCCTCTTTTCGAGATACTTTAGGGGACCAATTTAACAATTTTTTTGCTAATGTAATGTCCGGCTGTCTTTTTAGCGGGTCGCCTTCTGGAAGTGGTTTAAAAATTATCTTTTGATCTGAGTTAGTTAATTCCAAAATTTCATCTGCAAATTCAATGATTGTAATTTCATCTGGGTTTCCTAAGTTAACAGGGGTGGAAAAGTCGCTAAATAACAATCTATATATTCCTTCAACCAAATCGTCAACGTAACAAAAGGAACGTGTTTGGTCTCCTTTTCCAAATACAGATAGATCTTCGCCTCTGAGTGCTTGTCCCATAAAGGCTGGTATCACGCGGCCATCGTTCAGGCGCATTCGAGGTCCGTAGGTGTTAAATATACGTGCGATACGTGTTTCCAGTCCATGAAAGCGGTGATAGGCCATGGTGATGGCTTCTTGAAATCGCTTGGCTTCATCATAAACGCCTCTTGGACCAATAGTATTAACGTTTCCAAAATAATCTTCAGATTGTGGATGCACTAAAGGGTCTCCGTAGATCTCTGATGTCGACGCGATAAGGATGCGTGCCTTTTTGGCTTTGGCGAGTCCTAATAGGTTGTGCGTTCCTAAAGAACCTACTTTAAGGGTTTGTATAGGGATTTTGAGATAATCTATAGGGCTTGCTGGAGACGCAAAATGTAAAATATAATGTATTGGCTCTTCAATGCTTATGTGAACCGTAACATCATGCTCTATAAAATGGAAATTAGAATTGTCAAATAAATGCTGAATATTGTTCTTATCTCCAGTGATGTAGTTATCTACCCCTAAAACTCTAAAGCCTTCATTAATAAAGCGATCGCATAAATGAGACCCTAAAAATCCTGCGGCACCAGTAATGAGAATAGTTTTGGGCATAAATTTCTTTAGATATTGTGCAAAGGTAAGAAAATATTATGCTAAAAGTTTGGGGCTTGAGGTATATTTAAATTGTTTGAGGAATATTATAGCTTTATTAAACTATTTGGTTTTATTGTGAGTTTTGTTTTGGTATGGGTTTTGTTTCTTTTCATAATTTGAGAAATGATAAATCATCAGAACGAACAAAAAGTTAACGTATGGATCATATAAAAACGCACTAGAAAAAAAGGAAGTAATCATTAAGATGAATAGAAAGAATAATACAAAGTTTGCTTGAATTTTAAAATCCAATAGGATTTTGAACAGATTAAAATAAACAAAAAGTCCTGCGAGGCCAAAAAATAAATATAAATCAAAGAAATCCATTCCAGTAATAAAAATATAATTTTGAAAAGAAGGCCCTCCGAAAATATAGTTTGTAAAACTCCAGTTCTTGAGTACAAACTCATTTATCGTGTTATAAAAAAGGTCACTTCTAAATGATGTTAAGCTTGAAATAAAACCACTGTTATAATAAATTTGTTGAAACAAGTCGAAGACTTTATTGAACGCATCTATTACTCTATGTTTTAAAAATATCGCTAAGAAAGCGGCTAAAGCTATAAACCAATATGTCATTCGTTTTTTGAAACCTCTATGAATAACAAAATAGTGAAGTGATAATAAAATTAAGAAAAAATAAATTCTTTTAGTCCCAAGTAATAATGACAGTGATATATAAAAAACAAGTTTAAAAACATCTACTTTAGTTATTTTATCCATTAACCGATGATAATAAAAGAGAATGAACATTATGAAGAAAAAACTTGTTTGCCCACTTCTGCTGAAAACTCCAATATAGCCAAACCTATTTTCACCGTACGTTTTGAATAGATTAACTTCAAAACTATAACCTATTAAAATAAATATCGAATTTACTAGAAAAATTAATTCGATAAAACATATTATTTTTTTAACGTATTCTATTTCATTTTTAAGGCTTGAAAACAATAAAATCGTTATGGGTAAGTACAAGTATTTTACTAAATACTCAATATTTAAAAAAAAATTCAATGGTTGTGAAATATTACTTCTCAAGCTAATTTGACCTAATATAAAAGTAACGGTTAATATCGTTATGGCGATTGCCATTTTTTTAAAATAGTCTTCTCTAATGTAAGTTTTAAAGTTGGAAATAAAGAAAATAAGGAAAATAAGAAGAACTACAAGTTTAGATACTGTAGAATATCTAGTGAATTCACACTCAAAATGAATTGCAATTTTTCTAAAAATGTCTCCTAAGAAAAAAACACTTACTGCTGCTAAATATAAATAATAAAGCGAGCTCTGAAATGTTTTATTTAGTTTAGGAATGAGGTTTATTGATTTCTTTATAATATCTAACATTCCACTTAACTATAAATTTTATTATACTTGTAATATTCCAAATATTATACTTGCTGAATATGTTCTTTGAACTTTTTTCGTTGAGATTATGAAATACATATGTTGTATTATCCCCAATAACTTTCATGTCTTTTTGGCGAGCTTCAAAACAAATATCTATGTCTTCACAATATAATCTATATCTTTCATCTAAAAGCCTCGCTCCGGCTTTTAAAAGCTTGTTATTAATTAACATACACGCACCTAAACACCAGTCGATGTTGGGACCTTCCATTTGTTTTTCGTTAATAGCTTTTGTCAATCCAATTCTTTTTTTGAAAACCGTTAAAAAGTTTGGAAAATTTTTCCATGTCATCTGAAGTTTTCCATCTGGATATTTCAATAAAGGAGTAATAATTCCTATTGTTGGATCTAGCAGCATTTTTTCGTACATACTATCTAAAAAGTTTGTATCAAAAAATGTGTCTGGGTTTAAGAGTAGATAATATTTAACATCTATTTTAAAATGTCTAATTAAATCATTATTGTTTTTAGAAAACCCTTCCAGTTTGTTCTTAACTAAAATATTGTCTTTAAAAGGACTGTTTTTTAACTTATCCAAAGTTCCATCTGTTGAAACGGCATCGCAAAAAAAAGTGTTATTCAAATTAAATTTAATCAATGAACCAATTAGTTTGTCAATATACTCCTCATGATTATGGGTCACTACTAAAATGGCTATGTCACTGTTGTTTTTCATTTTTTTATTATTGATTTAATTTGACTCATAAAATAATCAAAAGAGTAATTTTCTAAATAAACTTTTCTGCACTTCTTTTTTAACGCTTCGTTATTATTGGATTTTAGGCAATAATTTTGTAAGATAGTTAATAATTCGCTAGAATCTTCACTAATATGAAAACCAACCTTTTTTGTAATAATATCTTCTGAAACTACCTGTTTGGTTGTTATAATTGGAAGTCCGCTCATTAGTGCTTCTATATAAACAAGGGGGGAAACCTCATAGTTTGTGTCGCTTAAAAAAAGTAGAAAATTATTTTGAGAAAATATATTGTATTTTTCCTTTTTGTCAGTTATCGGTCCAAAGTAGTTTATGAAATCATATTTTATTTTTAAAGTATTAAAAATTTGTGCATTAGCCTTATCTAGTATACCTCCATATATATTTACTTCACAATTTAAATCACTCTCAGCAATTAATCTAATAATAGATACAAGGCGAAAAATTCCTTTTTCTTTCGACAAATTTGAGAAAAAAAGCAGTTTAATTTTACTTCCTATTGACTTGTGCTTTAACGTAGAGATGTTAAAAAAATCCGGTAGTGCATTTTTAACTAAATACACACTAGAGCCCAAATCTTTTAGTTTTTTATACTGTAACTCGTTGATAACTATTATCTTGACCTTTTTAAACACATACCTCGTAACTAAATTAATGTTGTTTTCTAAATCATTAGCATGTACGTGTGCTGTTACGCTACCTCCTTTAATTTTACAAATTAAGATCATACAAAGATCTCTAAAAAAAGCAAAACCTTTTGGGGTAAGATTTAAATAAATTAAATCTGACTGTTTTACTTTAATCAATTTGGAAAAGATATTTAGTGTATATATTATTTTACTTAGGCTAAATTTACCAAAGTTATTGAATCCTTTTGCTTGAGCAGTATCTACGACAAGTACATCAAAAGAATGATCTGCTTGAAAGTGTGTTAATATATGATTTGATATTATTTTCACTCCATTATTTGGCCCACTTACTGGAAAACAAAAATATATTTTCATCTTTTTTTATTTTAACTGTTTAGGGTTTTTATTGTTTAAATAAGAACATAATATTGGTAAGAAAAAAGAAAAAAATATAATTCCTTTATTTAACTCAAGAATAGTTTCTGTTAAAGAGACTCCAGCAATGATAATTAAAAAAAGTAGGCCTACTTCGTTCTTTTTTGTGTAGAAATTTTTCATAAAAACCCCTAAAAAAATAATGAAAAAAAAGCCTGTTAAAACTCCAAACTTCAACACCTCTTCTAAATATTGGTTATGAGGATTGAATACTTTTCCTCGATTATTCATCAAAAATAATAAAGGCCCTATTTTATTTTGCCGGTAAATATTATCTAATTGCTTCTGGACTTCTATAGAAGACCCATAGCCGGTAAATGGTGCTTGTTTAATCAAAACTTCACAGCTTTGCCAAATTAAAACACGAATTGCTCTACCTCCCCAAACTTCTTTTACATTATATTCTGAGTTATAATTCACTAGTTCCTTGAACCTTTCTTTTAACGGGTTTACACTATAAATAAGAACCACAGAAAAAAGTAGCGCTCCAATAATAGAAAATGAAAGGTTGCGATGATTTTTCTTAAAAAGACTTATTCCCTTTAATATTAATACAACAAATAACAAAAGCCAAATAATACGAACAGACAATAATAAAATATATGTCAACATACATATACTAATCAAGAAGACAAACTGCCGTTCTCTTAATTTGGTTATCCTTTTTAGGTAGAGTAACGGGTAGGAAAATGAAAACAATAAGTACATGCTCAAATAAGTAGCGTGTAGACCAATAGTATTAGAAAAACTATGATTTATTACAGCATTATAATCGCCTGTGTTTATAAAATTATATATGCTTATGAAAAAAGCAATTGAAGCAAAGAAAAAGCCAGAAAAGAAAAATATTCCCAAAATTTTCTGTAAATCTTGTTTGTTAACTTTTATAAGGCATATGGCTATTGGTAAAACTAAAAATGATAATTTTTTCTCTAAGTCATTTAAGACGCCTTGTGAATTAATATCATACAAGAAACCTGTAAATATTAAAAAGTAAAAGGCGGTCATCACAACTACACTTCGATTATTGATTAAGGTACTAAAATCAAGAGTTTTATACTTCTTGATCACAAATAAAACCAATAGAATAGAAATGATGTTTGTGAATATCATAGGCAGATAAATAGATACTGTAAATAAATACAATAATAGTTTTCCGTTATGAACCTGTTTCAAACTAAAATATTTCAAGATAATTAATGTGTTTTATTTATGATATTAGTTTCTGATTTGGAGTTTAGTTTAATATCTAGCAATACTAACAACTCGAAAATTATAATGACAGAAAAATATTCGAACCAATAGTCAAGCACAAAATAAAAAACTAAACTAACTAGTAAAAATTTGGTGAACGTTAGTTTTGGCCATTTTTTAATAATAAAGCCTACGTAAAAAATTAAGAAAAGTAAGATTCCAATTAGCCCGTATTCTCCAATTATTTGATTATAAAATGAGAACGGTTGATTCGCTGTATTATTATTATTATCCCAAGGGTTTCTAAAGTCATAATTCCATAAAGCAAGGTGATTTTCCTGAAAGTCATCGTGAGCATAAGTTAAGAAGTCAGGGTACCAATTAACGTAATCTCCTGAAGAAATAAAAGCAGATCTAGATGAAAAATTTCCTGCTCCTGCCCCAAACACAAAGCTTTTAAGGGACGATGTAGAATATTCATACGTTTGTCTAAAAGATTTAATCTTAAAAGGCACATTATCGTCATTTGCTATAACCCTGTTAACATATCTTGAAACATAAGTTACGTTGTTAGGTGATACTTTTTTAAATATAGACAACATAGAAATACTGGAGATAATAACTAAAAACTTATACTTTAATTTTATTTTTGAAAAAATAAAAAGACTAACAATAATTGAAATAATAAATATAACAAGTCCACTCATGTAAGTTGTCATTGTTAAAATTATTACAGCGAAAGATCCTTTGACCCATTTTTTTCTTAATAAGTACATCACTGCAAAAAATCCCATTATAATAGAATTTACAGATGAATTGCTATAAATAGATTTTATAAAATCTCCAGCTGAAGTGCTCACTCCGTAGGGGTTAAGAGAGTCATATAAATACATTATGTCGATAAATTGAAATAATACAATTAATACATTAATTAAAAAAAAAGCATCAATAGTTTTGACTACCTTGATTGTTGTGTGTTTTTTAAAAAAATATAAAACCTGACTTAAAGAAATGTATGAAACTACCCAAAACAACAATGACAGAAAATAAGTTGGAAGGTATCTAAAGCTTTCAAATAAAACACATAAAACACCGTAAACTAAGTGATAAAATATGATGGTAAAATAAAATAAATTAAAAGAATATAAATAATTTAGTGCGTTAACTCTTGTTGTTAAAATAAAAAATATTCCAACTATTTTTAAGGGCAGACTTCCCTGGGTTAAAAACAATAAAAACATTAAAAATATAAAATCAATATTTTTGAATAACAATTTCATTAGTGGTGCTTTTTGTAACGTTTAAATATGTTATCTATTATTTTTGAAATCAAAAACTGGTAAATGCTCTGATAAAGCAGACTTAATAGAACCCGTAAATAAATTTGAACTTGAGTCTTTAAAGAAGACTTTATTGTAGATTTGAAAATATTTATTCATCATAACCCCCCCTCTATCTTTCATTAAATTTTGATCAATTGTAGGGTGTGTCAAATTTTTATATTCTTTTGTTGTATCAAAATGTTTCGATCTTAATTCATTAATAATTTTGTACTCACTATTTAGAGGAAACGCCTTACTTTGAGTTTTAGAATTAGTGAAATAATCCCCTCCGTTCAAATCAATTCCTAACATAACGATATTTTTATATCCCAGTATTTGAGCAAACATTACGGCACAGCCAATATGGCTGTTATGGTGAACTAGTTCAGAAAAAGTTATATTCTTCTTTCTTTTTAGCTCTAAAAAATACATTTCTAAAATATCCTCGTAAATTGTTGGAAAGAGGTGTGGCACATGAACATAGGCTCTTTTTTGATGTTTGTAGTCTTTTAATTTAAAACCGCTTTTAATAATGTGTTTGTACTGAAAAAACATGTCCACATTTTTATAACGCTCTTTAGTGTTCTGACAAAAAAATTCTTGCATTTCCTTTAAAGGAATCATTTCCATTAAGTGATAATCTGGAACAATCGGATGAACGAAAGAGTAATTTAAACCAATGATATTATGCTCTCTTATATAGTTCCAATCTAGCTTAGTTAGATCATTAATAGATTCTCCACTACCTAAAATAAAAACGGTATCCGACTTTTTTTTAGTATCGACGTACTTGTTTATTAGTCGAAACCCTTTGACTTTGGCATGGACTTTAAAAAACCACAGCTTTACTTCAGACTCAGCATACATTTGTAAATATTCTTTTCCTTTTTTTGTTGCAAAAATATTTTTTTTAACAAAAAGGATATACGCTGTATAAAACTTTCCTAAGAAATGAAATAAAATCATTTAATTTTTTTTATTAGAGTATTCGATTTAATGATTGTAAATATAAATAAAATCAATGTTAAAACTAGTTTTATTGAATACGAAGAGTCTTTAAATGTGTAAGAAATAAATAACAATATAATTATATAAACAACCCACATAAATGGCTTAAAGTCATAAGGATATGTTTTTTTAAAACTTGTAACCAGAAAACCAGAAAACCCAATATATAAAAATGATAAAAATGTTGTGAACACAGCTACCTTATAGCCATAAATCGGTATGAAAATAATATTTAATGAAATATTTATCAAACCTCCTATAAATGAAATTTTCCAAAACTCTTTTGTTTTTTCATGATAATAAAAGACCGTTGCCATAGCCGTGTACATTGGTTTATAAGCGTAGGACATCGTCAAGATTATACCCATACTATATGTGTTGACTAAGTCATCGTTTTTAACCATTATTTGAAAAATTTCTTTAAGCCAAATTGAAAGAGCAAAAGACACAAAGCAAACGACGAAGCCTTGCAAAAAAATCATGTCTTTGATATAGCTTGTTTCTTTTCTTTTTTTGTACTCTTTGATTAAGAGAGGTGTTGAGGCCTGGTGGATGCTTTCAGAGAAAACACGGGCATAACCTGCAAATCGGTACGCAAAATCATACAGGCCTATGTTAGCAGTGCTAACGTTTAAGTTAATCATGACTAATCTATCAGAGAAATCTAACAAAAAAAATGCACTAGTATGAGGCACTAAAGGCAGTGACACTCTTAAATACCTCTTTATAGCTCTTCTACGAAAAAGAAAGTTTGGATATAATTTTTTACAAATCCATACAGGGTATATATAAGATAAAAACATTAGGGTTTCGGTCACAAATAAGCTCCAGACCCATCCCAAATAGCCCATTTTCATAACTACAATTAAATAATAATTTAATACAATTGATAGTACCCCAAAAATTAAAGATCTGTATCCGATTTGAATAGGCTCTTCGGCTAATTGATAGTACTTTGTTGAAACTATCTGCAATGAAGAATAAAATATAATGGGAACTATAGTAAGTGTGATTATTAAACCCCTGTCTTTTATTGCTTCTGTAGGAAGTAATCCATAAATCAGAAGTCCTATTAGAAGCCCCAAAACTATAGACCATAAAAAGATAAAACCTTGAACCTCATTCCAAATAAATTTGTACCTCTTACTTTTATAATGGTGTATAAAACTGTTCATTAGAATCATATCTAAACCCAAGCCTTTAATAACCGTAGCGCCTGTTGTGATTGACATTATTATTCCAAAGATCCCGTAATCTGTATTTGTCAAAAAAGGCGTTAAAAAAGGCAACATTAAAAACCCCAGTAATATAGGCAGCTTGGGAAGAATTGCATATATTAAAGAGTGATTAATAATTTTTTTTATCAAACCTAAAAATTAATTAAAATTAAAGTTTTGCAGCTTATTAATATACTGAATCCCTGTTTCGTTTAGGCCTTCGTTATTATATCCATAAAAAGAGATATTGTTAACCTCAGCGGCTTCAAAATCATTAATAGAATCTCCTATTAAGCATGTGCTCTTTTTGTCGTATCCGTGCTCTTCTATCAGCGTCTTAACTAATTGGTTTTTGGGGGTTGGAGAACCGTGTATGGAAATAAAATACGTTTCAAGGCCTAGTTCTTGACACAAAAAACGCAGTTCGGCCTGGTCAGAACCTGACACTATATGGAAACTAAATTTGCTAGAGTTTTGTTTAATAAAAGTAACTGCATCTGCAATTAAATTATTGGTGTTTGTCAACTCTTGCTTCATTAAAACTGAAAATGCTTCCGCATATTCTAAAACTCTTTCTTCCGAAATCAATTTTCCTAGAATATTCTCATAAAAATATCTGATTTTCACATATCTTGACAACCCACCGTTTATACGATGATAGTCTATAAGTTTGGAGACTTGTAATTCCGTGAAGTCTTTAAAAATTTCTTTAAACCCCCAATCCCTTACGGCCATAGAATCTAGAATAACACCATCAAAATCCCATAAAACCGTTTTAATTTCCTGCTTCATTATTGATTCTTTTTTTGCTTGTAAATAATCTCCGCTAATTTAAAATCCTCTGGCCAGTCAATATCTAAGGACTCGTAACCTTCAGTCGTGTACAAATACGGCTTTAGTCCGATTCTATCTCGAAATTTTAAATAATTTTCTCTTGAGTTAATGAAAAACCCACTATTTATTTCATAAAACTCTGGCAATGTTTGGGTTCGAGGCCACTTTTCAACAGATCTATCATAGTTAATTGGTTTTTCTTTATCCCACAAAAAAGTTTGAACTTTATTCACGGTCATTAAACTGTCGTGCTTATCAGATCTAAAGTACTTTGCAATAGCTTTTTCAAATGTAGAAACAGAGATAAATGGCGATGTTACATGAGTCCATAAAATATGCTTATCTTTAATCACGGTGGGTACATATCTAATTACATCATCTGTGCTTGCTGAAGACGTTGCTAGAAGCTCAGGTCGCACATCTATAATTATTCGTTCATTTTTAAAAGATTTAGCAATATTAATCACTTCAGCATCATTAGTAGAGACCACTATGGATTCGATAGTAGAAACTTTTAGAAGTGTACTAAGTTTAACTTTTAATAACCCTCCTTTTACACCAGCAAATACTTTTGTGTTTTTTTGAGGGATTCGTTCACTACCTAGTCTACATGGAAGAAATATTGTCATTACAATAAGCTATAAATTGATAAAACTTCTAAATTCTTATATTTCGTTGGAGTAAATGTTTTCACTACAACACCTGAAATATTAACAGCATCATTAATTACCTCTTGATTTTCATGAGCAATAACAAATTGATTTTGATTAATATTGACATCATAACCATCAAAACCAACTAAATAAATTTCTTTAGCGCCTAAATCTAGTGCCGCTTGAATTGCCAAAGCCATAGGAGAATCTGATGTTGCATTTGTAAATGAGATAGCTTCTAATTCTTTGGCTAATTGTTGAATCTCGTCAGGGATTGTAGTACCCATAGGGCGAGGATAAGGTGGATAAATACATGTTTGTTCAATCTTTGAGAAATCTCCAATTTGTTTTACTATCTTATCACTTTCAAACCCCACTAACCCATAATACTGATCACATTTTACATCTAAATATTTTAAAACGTTACGAGTTCCTGCATGTACTAAACAGGCATCTGTTTTAATATTTTCAAAATACTTTTGAATAGCTGTTTTATGTGATCTAGAAGACAAACCCCCGCCAAGTATGATTGCTTTTTTATACTTTTCAACCTTTTTTAAGGTAGATAACTTCAAATTATCTTTAACTTCTTGTTTTTGATTGTTGAGTGCATTTATAATACTTCCCAAAGGATAACGGTTCATTCCTACCCATTCCATAACTTGTTTTTGAGGTAAAGACTTTGCCCCAGAAAACATATAAGGTAAACTTGTTCCCCACTGGTGAAGTTTACGAAGCTCTTCAAATTCACTAACGACTTTACTTAATTCTCTGTATTTAACTGGAAGTCCTTTTGCGTTTTCTAAATACGTCAGTAATAATTCTGTTTTCAAATTGCCTGCTCCTCTTCCCATTCCTGTAATTGTAGCATCAACAATATCACAACCTGCATCTATGGCCGTGATGGTGTTTATTAATGCCATTTCCAAATTATCATGCCCATGAAAACCTAGAGTGACATTCGTTTTTGATTTAACTAATTTAATGGTTTCTTTTACGTCCTCAGGCATCACTCCTCCATATGAGTCTACCATATAAAAATAATCAATAACGTCCTCTGTTCCCTCAAGGTAGTTCAAAAATGATGAATTCTCTTTCCAATTAGACATGTACATCACATTAAAAGCAACTTTAAATCCTGCTTTTTTAACCTCCTTTGCTAGCTCAATTGCACGTTCCATATTTGCTGGATCAATAGCAATCCGAATCATTGAAACATATGGCTTACAAGGACTAAGTAACCCTTCTTTAATGTGTTTGGGGCGGATATCTTTCTCATTTAAAATAATCGTTAGCTCTTTAGATGGCATTAAGGTCTTTAGTCTTTCTAACACATATTCTGGACAATAAAAATACTGTCCTAAATATCCTTTCAGCGGAATACTTCTGTACCCAACTTCAACATAATCAATAGGTAAGTTCTCCATTGATTCGGCATAAGCCTCAACAATAGTGTCGTCAAAGTTCCAGTCGGTATAATAGCCCCCGTCTCGTAAAGTGCAATCTAAAAGTTTTATCTTATTCAATGGTCTATTTTTTATAAAGGTTAATTGTTTTATTTAATTATAAGTATTTTACTTAAGCTATCCTGCCACTTTGGTGCTGTAGCTTTCAAAGTGTTTTTAATTTTAGTTTTATCCATCACGCTATAAATAGGTCGTTTGGCAGGAGTTGGGTAAGCCTCTGTTTTGATGGGGGTCGTTTTTATTTTTAAGTTCGAGCCTTCAAAAATTGCTTTTGCAAATCCATACCAGCTAGTTTGTCCTTCATTGCTGTAATGGTACAGGCCAAAATTAGTGTTTTTAGAACTGATGATTTTTAATATAACGTCTGCTAAATCTCCTGCGTATGTTGGTGTGCCTATTTGATCCGATACCACACTAATTTCATCACGTGTTTCGGCAAGTCGAAGCATCGTTTTCATAAAATTAGTACCATGTTCAGAATATAGCCAAGATGTTCTTATAATAAAATGTTTTTCAAATGTTTTTTGTATTTCAACTTCACCTTTCAATTTAGAGGCTCCATACACACTAATTGGCTTGGGAATATCTGTTTCAATGTAAGGTTCTGTCTTATCACCATCAAACACAAAATCGGTCGAAACATGAATTAAAATAGCGCCCTGTTCGTCACAAACAAGTGCTAAGTTTTTTGCGCCTTTCGTGTTGATTTCAAACGCTTTTTCGACGTCTGTTTCTGCCTTATCAACTGCTGTATAGGCTGCACAATTGATGCAATAATCTATTTTTTGATTCGTTGTAAAAAATTCCTCTACATCGTTCAAGTTACAAATATCTAACTCTTGATAGTCCGTATAAATAAAATGTAATTCCTTATACTGCTTAGCGTAATCTTTAATACAGCTTGCCAATTGCCCGTTACTTCCAGTTACCAATACATTGATCATAGATCTATGTTTGAAAGTGTTGGTAATACTAGGTCTTTTTCAGAAACAATAAATTCTTTAGCAGCTAGGTGCCAGTCGATTGCTAGTGAGGGATCGTCGTAGCGTAGTCCTTTTTCTGAAGCCTTATTATAAAAATTATCACATTTGTAAGAAAATATAGCGGTATCACTAAGCACTATAAACCCATGTGCAAATCCTCGTGGGACAAAAAGTTGTCTTTTGTTGTCTTCTGACAATTCGATTGAAAAATGCTTAGAAAATGTAGAAGACTCTTTTCTCATGTCAACGACCACATCTAAAACTGTTCCTTTTACAACTCGTACCAATTTGGCCTGTGCATAGTCTCCAGTCTGAAAATGCAATCCTCTTAAGACCCCTTTTGAAGAAAACGACTCATTATCTTGAACAAATTTGATTTCCTGACCAATTAATTCGCTAAACTTATTTTGATTGAAACTCTCAAAAAAATAGCCTCTAGGATCTTTAAAGACAGTGGGCTCTAAAACAAAGCACCCATTAAGTTTTGTTTCTATTGCCTTCATTTTTTGTGGTTCAAAAGTTCTATTAAATTTGTACTGTAACCGCTTTTTAACAAGGGCTCTGCCAATTTTTTGAGCTGAACCTCATCAATATATCCCATCTCGAATGCGACACCTTCAATAGCGCCTACCTTTAAGCCTTGGCGCTGCTCAATGACCTCCACAAATTGAGAGGCCTGCATTAACGATTGAAACGTTCCGGTATCTAACCAAGCGGTTCCTCTATCTAAAATACTGACGCTGAGCTTACCTTGTTTGAGGTATTCCTTATTAATGTCTGTTATTTCTAATTCGCCTCTGTGACTGGGTTTAATATTTTTTGCAATATCAACGACCGTATTATCATAAAAATAAATCCCGGGAACGGCGTAATTAGATTTAGGATGTTCTGGTTTCTCTTCAATAGAAATCGCTTTGCCATCTTGGTCAAACTCAACAACACCATAGCGTTCTGGTTCATTAACTCGATACGCATAAATAATTCCACCATTCGGGTTATTATTCGTCTGTAAAAGTTTTTCTAAACCTGTACCATAAAAAATATTATCCCCTAAAATAAGAGCCACTTTATCATCTCCAATAAAGTCTTCTCCAATTAAAAACGCCTCTGCCAACCCATTCGGATGTTCTTGAACGGCATATTCAAATGTGCAACCGTACTTTTTACCGTCTCCCAATAAGTCTTTAAACAAGGGTAGGTCTTTAGGTGTTGAAATGATTAAAACTTCATTAATCCCCGCATACATCAATGTAGATAGCGGATAATAGATCATCGGCTTATCATAAATAGGCATCAATTGCTTACTTACAGATAATGTTAAGGGATGGAGTCGTGTTCCAGAGCCTCCAGCAAGAATAATTCCTTTCATCTATCGTTAATTATATTGTTTACTGTAATAAGACTGATAGGCTCCAGAAGTAACATTCTTAAGCCAAGCATCGTTTTCTAAATACCAATCAATAGAAATCGCTAAACCTTCTTCAAAAGTTACTGAGGGTTCCCAGCCTAATTCATTATTTATTTTTGAAGCGTCAATCGCATAACGCAAATCGTGACCTGGACGGTCTTTAACAAACGTAATGAGCTGCTCTGAATCGCCTTGTGGACGACCAAGTTTCACATCCATTTGATGGCATAACTCTTTTACTAAATCGATGTTTTTCCACTCGTTAAAACCGCCAATATTATAGGTTTCTTTGTTCTTTCCTTTGTGAAACACCAAGTCAATAGCTTCTGCATGATCTTTTACATACAACCAATCTCTTGTGTATTCTCCATCTCCATAAACTGGAAGAGGTTCTCTATTTATAATATTATTAATAAATAACGGAATTAGTTTTTCTGGAAATTGATTCTGCCCATAGTTATTCGAACAGTTTGTAATTATATACGGCATGTCATAAGTTTCTCCGTAGGACCTCACAATGTGGTCAGAACTTGCTTTTGAAGCCGAATAGGGTGAGTTTGGATCATATGGAGTCGTCTCTGTAAACAACCCTGTTTGACCTAATGTTCCGTAAACCTCATCTGTACTTACATGATAAAATAATTTATCTTGAAAGTTATCTTTCCACATATTTTTAAAAGCATTTAAAAGAATTGTTGTGCCTATAACATTGGTTTTAATGAACGCTAAAGGATCTTCTATAGATCTGTCCACATGAGATTCCGCAGCTAAATGAATGACGCCATCGAAATTGTGGGTTTTAAACAATTCGTTTATAAAGTTCTCGTCCGTAATATCCCCTTTAATGAAGGTGTAGTTTGGCTTGGATTCGATCGTTTTTAAGTTCTCTAGATTGCCCGCATAGGTTAGGGCGTCTAAATTGAAAATATGATATTGTGGGTATTTCTCTACAAATAAACTTAAAACATGAGACCCTATGAAGCCAGCGCCACCCGTTATTAAAATTCTCATACACTCTTTTTATACTGTTCTATAAACTTTAAAAACTCTATCCCTAATAAAACCATAAATGCTAATAAAAATAACCCGAGTCCATAGTATAATTTGACACTCAATTCACGACCAAAAACTATTTTTGAATTGCTTGCAAATCCTGAGTCTTGCTTGTTAGAAATCATTTCGATAATGTATTGCTTATCTAATAACATTCTTTCTATCCGTACCAATTGACTTCTCAAATCTAAATCATTCTGATATAATTCGTACTCCTTGGTTTTCTCGGTTTCGCTAGAGCCTTCAAAAGTAATTCCGATTTCAGAAGTTTTGGAAGTTTGATCTTCATTTAAGCCTTGTTCTAAAACTCGCTTATAGGTGTCTTGAAGAGATTGCGACTTAGATAATGCAAGTTCTAATGCTTCTTTTGTTTGAGTGAGTTCTGTGATGTCTTTTTTCTGCTCATTCAGAAAAAAAGAATTTTCATTTATAGATTTGACAATGTTTTCAAACACAGATTTAAAACTATTGCGTTCAGTAGATGAAATACTAATTTGTTGATATTTATGGGTATAGTCCTCGTTGCTCTCTAAAAAATCTTCATACTCAATTTTTGAGGCTGCCAAGGAATCTAGTTGCCTAATATACTTATTAAACGCAACAAGCTTATTGTTGTCACTAATCACAGGGTTGACACCAAAAGTTAGAATAGACTTTGTTTTCTCGACATCTAAATCTAAGACCGATCCGAGTGTCTCATAATCTTTTTGCCTTAATAAGTCGTTGTAATAACCTACAGAATTATAGAGGTTCTCACCTGTTGGATAGTTTTGTACCACTGTTACTGAGGATTCATATTTAGGAGCTGATGTTTTATTTTTAAACTCTCCTATTGTAACCCCAGAAATGCCTGCTAGTAGGAGAATAATAATTCGTCTTTTAATAAAAAGAACGATCCATACAAACATTAAAAATACGTTCTTAAAAATGTTTCGAATAAAATTAAAAAGCCGATCAAAAGCATTTCCAATAAGTTTAAAAAGTTGTCCTAAATCAACTTCATCAGAGTTGTTGGGGGTATTTGAGTTTGTGCTCATAAATTAATTAATTAAATATCTGTTTTAAAATTTGTTTCGTGATTATATACGTTGGTTTTACACCGCTTGAGCCAAGACCACCTGATGCCAAGGTACTACCTGTTTCAAGGGGGTTGTCACTCGCATAATAGGCGTATCGAACCTTAACATTGGGGTTGATACTATGACGAACTTTTGAAGCTGCTTGTATTGCTTTTTGATAATGAGCACCTTCCATTTCCAGTCCAATAACATTCCAAGTAGAATCATGGAAAAACTTAAGAAGATCTTTGTTTTGAAGCGATGTACCTAAAACAGTCACCATCGTACCTTCAAAAACCTTTAAATCTTTTGTGTCAAAATCATCGAGAGTTAACTCATTTTTAAAAGGGTAATTATCCGCGGTTCCTTCAAAAATATGTGCCGATGGAATCATGATATCTCCTTTGGAACCTTCTAAAATACCCGCTTTGCCCATTATAGAAATAGAGTCTACATTCAAATGAATGTTATTTTCAGTTGTTTTAAACGGCTTTAATAGTTCATCAATCGTTTCGTAAGCTTGTTCGCCAAAAGCATAGTCCATAACAATAATTACGGGTGCCTCTTTTGTAGTATCAAACTCAAATTCAGTAGTAGAAAAATCGATTTTTGCAGCATCAAAAACCTGAACATCTATATTGGTACCTGACTTGTCTTCTATAAAAATCATTCCTTCTTGCAACGCTACTTGTTTTGTTTTATTGCGAAGCGCTTTATTTTCTTCTTTACTCAAAAGTTCATATACATTGAAAACACCATGCTTAGCACACTGGTCTTTGAGGGCTTTTGGTGCATGAAACGTATTCATAACACTGTGTAAGTTTGCAGAAATAATATGAATCGGACGATTGATTAGTTCGTGTTTTTGAAGCACTTCTTTAATCGTGTTTGCCCAAGATTCTCCATGAATATGATGCCCCAATCGCTCTCTCAGTACAGGGCTAAAACTGATGGTTCGTTTTGAATTATCAACAATTTCTTCAATTGCTCTCTTTCCTAGCCAATAAATAAGATGTAAAAAATGATCGGATTGTTTTGGTGTTGAAAACTGGTCGTAAACCTCTAGAATTTCTTCAAAAGTTCTGCCCAAAATATTCCCTGTGTGTGTAATGGCTAACTCGCGCTCTTTTTGATTCAATTTTTTCTTTGAAAGGACTGCAGCTTCAAGCTTTATCCAATCTCTTGTAGTAGTCCCTTTGTCATCTATAACAACACGTTTAGCAATTTTATGGGACTCAATAAACATAAACGTTAAATGCGTCAATATATCATAAATCTCAGAACGCCCTCTAGTGATTTCAATATTCATTTGCTCAAAATCAATTCGAAAACAATTTCGACGTCTTTTGGAGGGAACGATGACTTCAAAGTGAGAATTTCCAAAGCCTTCAGCGCTCGTTAAGTTTATCAAAATACACTCTTCAATCCCAATTGGCAAACGGTCGATCACATAAAGTAACCCTTCAAGCTCTGTTTTGTCTCCTCCAATAGAACCATATATTTCGGGACGTAATTGAAGTAATGCTTGGCGTAACGTTTCTCCCGAAACACCCATTGGCTTATAAAAACCCCTATTAAACAAATGACGCATCGTCAGGTACATACGCTCAATAGCATGAGAACTTTCTTGAGCTCTGGTTCGATTTATATTTTTGGTTTGAAATTTCTGCATAACTAGTGCAAATATACGTTAATTAGTCTGAATGTTTTTAGTCAACACGTCTGCGATTTTTCGATCGTTTGATAATCGTGGAGTTTTGTTTTGACCCCCTAGCTTTCCGATGGTCTTCATGTAATTTTGGAAGCCCCCTTTTTGAACCTGAGTAATTTTTAAAGGCTGTAAGACTTTTCCTTGTATCAAATCCAAATAGTAACTGTTTTGGAGTTGTAAAGCAGTATCAATTTGGGTGGCGAATACGTTAACATTTGAAGGTGGGTTGTTAAATTCAATAAACCACTCGTGGTATGGAAGCCCCTCATTGGGGGTTGTTTGAGGGGCAACTGTAAATTCACTCACGCTTACCTCTGTTGTTTTCAAAGCGCTTAAAAGTGCCTGTTCGACTTCTTTAGCAATTACATGTTCGCCAAATGCAGATATGAAATGTTTGATCCGTCCGCTAACAATCACTCTAAAGGGTGCTAATGAAGTAAACTGTATCGTATCTCCAATATTATAAGCCCAAAGACCTGCATTCGTTGAAATAATAATCACATAGTTGACTCCTATCTTAACATCTTTTAAAGTCAATCGAATGGGGGAGGCATCAAAAAAAGTGTCTGCCTCTATAAATTCATAAAACATCCCCGAGTCCAATTGAAGCAGCATTCCAGCTTCATTTTGCTGGTCTTGAAAGGCAAAAAAACCTTCACTAGCAGGATAAAGCTCTACACTGTCTACTTTTCTTCCAATTAAGCTTTCAAATTTGGAGCGGTAAGGCTCATAGTTAACCCCCCCAAAGATAAAAAGATTGAAGTTTTTAAATATCTCTCCAACTTTTTGACCTTTTTCTTCAACAAGTTTTTCAAAATACATTTGAACCCATGATGGAATACCTGCAATTACAGACATATCTTTATTCAAAGTCTCCTGAACAATAGTATTTACCTTGGTTTCCCAGTCCTCAATACAGTTGGTTTCCCATGAAGGCAATCGGTTTTTTTGAAGGTATTTTGGAACATAATGTGCTACAATCCCTGACAAACGTCCAAGTTGAATTCCGTTTTTGGTTTCGAGAACTGGACTTCCTTGCAAGAAAATCATTTTCCCTGTCACAATCTTAGAGTTTCCAGTTTGATGAATATAGAGTAAAATGGCGTTTTTGGCCGCTTCGATGTGTCCTGGCATACTTTCTTTTGTAATAGGGATATACTTAGCACCTGAGGTTGTTCCTGAAGTTTTTGCAAAATACAAAGGCTTTCCTTTCCATAAAACATCTTCTTCACCTCTAACCACTTTTTCAACGTAAGGTTTTAAAGCTTCGTAATCTCGCACAGGAACGTGTTTAACAAAATCTTCGTGAGTGGTTATGTCTTTAAAATTATGATCTTTTCCAAATTGAGTAGAAGAAGCATCAGAAATCAAAGATTGAAAAACCCGTTCTTGGGTACTAATAGGGTTTGAAGCCCATCTGTTGATTTTATTATAAATTCTAGCCGCATAAAGTTTTGCGACAAATGCTTTAATTGATGGCATTTTAATTGGTTTAAAAGTCAATAAAAGTAGTTGGATTCAAGGGAATTCCATTGTTCCATAGTTCAAAGTGTAAATGTGGCCCTGTACTTAGTTCCCCTGACGAGCCAGAAATCGCGATGACTTCGCGTGCTTTTACAAATTCTCCTTGAGATTTGGTGAGAGATGAATTGTGTTTATATACAGATATCAATTCATCGCCATGGTCTATTATTATGACATAACTAGCGTCTGAAGTCCAAGACGCAAACAAGACACGCCCATCTGCAGTCGCTTTAATGGGAGTATTTTTGGGAATAACTATATCTACAGCAAAATGCTTTTCATTGATATCAAAATCGGCGCTTATAGACCCATTGACTGGTGGAAAAAACACAAAATCTGCAACTGTTGTGGCGGTTTCAAATAAATTATATTTGTCCTCATTACTCACCTTGGCTCTTAATATTGAATCCGCTTTGGAAGGGTTTAAATCTAATACATCTGCGTCTGCTTGAGCAGCTTTAAAAATAGAGTCTTTGTTTATAACAACTGCACTAACTTCGCCTCTCAATACCTTTTTAACAGAACTAATATAAGCGTCATTCATATAAACAACATCTAGTAAGGAGTCGGTTTTAAAATCCAGTTCCAATGCTTGCTTTTGGAGTGCTGTTGAAGAATAACCAGGGATGTATTCCCGAACAGGCGTAAACGCGATAAGAACGCTTGTGACAGCTACTAATAAAATTGCCGTTAAAGACCCCAAAACAAAAACATTAAGACGTGTTAGCTTGAAAGCTAATCGCTCTTCAAAAGTGTCTTCGTTCAGTACCACCAAGCGGTATTTGTGAAGAAGTTTTTTCTGAAGTTTCTTTTTATTTATTGTTTTTCGGGTCATTTCAATACAAAATTAAATAAAAATTAAGCGATTCGTACGTTTAAAGCGGACTAAAGTTTGAAATAACCTTTTATTTAAAGGATAATTATTAACTTTGTATCCTAAATTTATAACATCATGAACATATATATGATACCTCTAGCTATCGGTGCACCACAAATTATTTTAATTGTGGTTGTCGTTCTTTTGTTGTTTGGCGGCAAAAAAATCCCTGAACTTATGAAAGGATTAGGAGGCGGAATTAAAGAATTCAAAAAAGCCAGTCAAGAAGAAACTGAAGATACTGAAGATACTGAAAAGAAAAAAGACTAAACAAATCCCGGCGAAGCTGGGATTTATTGTTTTATGGATATCGATTGAATAATCGCTTCTAATTCAAAAATGTAATCTCGTTTTCCAACGGAAGGAGCATACACAAAACCCTCTACAATCAAATAACGCTCATTTGTCTTGTCTTCTATCCAATAATTGATGAAGGGACCAGACATAAATGCATCCTTCACTTGCCAAATACTTTTTGTTTCAAAACTATTTAGATTTGCTATTTTGATCTCACCAAAAAATGGAGTATACGCCTTTTCAGTCGTCATATAACTTCCATCTACGGGCCCTGGAATGTATTGCTTTCCTATAGAGTCTCTCACTTTAATCACCCGTTTTGCGAGTCCTTCTTTTGTAATGTTTTCTGTATAAGGAAGTGTATAAAGTAATAAATTTACTGTTCCTGTTTTAATATCTCTACGTACCCAGAAAAAATTATCAGATTGATTAGCTAAACGATAGATAGACGGAAACTGAATATTGATTCCGAGCTGTTTGGAGATAGCTGTTGAATTAAATAAAGATTTTTTGGTTCGACGTTGCTTTTCTTGGATCTCTTGCCTCTTAAATGCCTTGACAATTTTATCCTGACTTGTTATGAGCTGTTCGCTAATTTCCTGATTAGTCATTCCACTAACCATGACCATCCGCTGAGGAGAAGCGTAAGGGTCTTTGTAAAATTTTGTAGCAGCAGCGATGCCTTTCCTGATTTTTAAAATAAGTCGTGTATTTTTTACAAACCCTGAAAAAACAGAAGAAGGTATTTGACGCAATGTAAACTGTGCTTCATCTTGAGGGAGTCCATATAAAGGAGCTCCAATTGTAGACCGAATTGTTTCGCCAACAGAAACATCCCATAAATCATTGTCAATTACTACAGATAAATCATTAATGTTTCCTGAGGATTGTGGCTTATAAACTTGCTTGGTGTTTGAATCGTTACAAGCAGCTAATATCAATAATAAACAGAATGCTTTTAGATAAAGTTTCATGAATTTGTATTTTAGTTAGAAATAATCAAGGTCATTCCTGGTTTTAAATGATTGTTCCAAATATCATTCCATTCTTTAAGGTTTTGGATGGAGACTCCTGTTAGCTTGTTAGAGATGCTCCAAAGAGAATCTCCAGGCTTCACTATATAGATTGATTTATTAGACGTATTTATAGCTGTTTTTGTCGCTGTTTTTAATTTATTAAAAGTGTATGCCGTAGGATTTCGAGAGTAGATAGTGAGTCGCTGACCTATTTTTAAATCATTTGTTCGCAGCCCATTCCATTTTTTTATTTGACTCACTTTTACTCCAAATTTTCGTGCAATCTTTCCTAAATAATCCCCTGACTTCACTTTATATCTAATTTTAGAATCGATTTCGAAAAATTGAGGTAAAGGCTTCTCTCTAGCCTCAAACTCTGTTTGTGCAGCCATATAAATTTGTGTTTCGTTTTGAACAAAATCACCAATTTTAACAAGTGGAAGTCTAAGGGTATAGGACTTATTGTCTAAAAAAGGAATGATCTCTAATTTATAAGATGGATTTAGATGTTGTAAGATTTCAATTTTGGTGTCTGTAAATTCAGCTACCTGGTCCAAAGAAATCATTTGTTTCACGTGAATTGTGTCAGTTGCAATGATTGGAAGTTGATTTTTTTGAACTTGAAATCCGTGAGCTTCCGCATACTCAAAAAGATAAAGAGTTGCTAAAAAAGCGGGGAGATACCCTGCTGTTTCTCTTGGAAGAAACGGCCGGATGTTCCAATAATTTTGATACCCTCCAGATCTTCTAATTGCTTTTGTAACGTTTCCAGGTCCAGAATTATACGCTGCCAACGCTAGATCCCAGTCTCCAAATATTTTGTATAACAACCCTAAGTATTTAGCAGCGGCATTGGTAGACCGTAAAGGGTCGCAGCGCTCGTCAACATAACTACTTACTTCAAGCCCGTATTGCTTTCCTGTGGCAAACATAAACTGCCAGAGCCCAGTTGCGCCCACACGCGATTTTGCTCGTGGTTTTAAAGCAGACTCAACAACTGCTAGATATTTGATCTCTAACGGAAGGTTGTGTTTATCCAAAACTTCCTCAAACATTGGAAAATAATAATGACTTCGGCTGATTAATGTTTCAATAGACCGTTTTCGATTCTTTAAATAGCCCTTTATGACGCTCTCCAAAGGGGGATTATATGCTATATTAAAGGGGGTTTTGGCGTCAAGAATGGCCAATCGTTTTTTGAGAGTGTCTGTCGGTAATTCTGGATAGTAAATTGCTTCATACGACTGATTGTCAACAACATTTGGAAGTGTGTCGTAGAGCGAATTATTGTATACTTCATTATACCAACGTTCTTCAATTTTCTGAATGCTGTTAAGACTCAAAGAAACAGAGTCAATAGTTGAAGTGTCAACTACCGTTAAACTGTCAATAATTTGACTGTGTAAAAAACCGCTAGTCAATACTCCAAAAATTAAAAAACCTCTTAATTTCATTTTATAAAACTATTGTTTCTGTTAGTATTATGATCACACTTACTACACTGAAGTTATTCAGAAATAGCTGCAATTCCAGGAAGAATTTTGCCCTCTAAGCTTTCTAGCATAGCGCCTCCACCAGTACTCACATAGCTCACTTTGTTTTCAAAACCAAACTGCTTCACGGCTGCTACAGAGTCGCCACCTCCAACAAGTGAAAAGGCACCATTTTTAGTTGCTTCTGCAATAGAATCTCCTAAAGCGATTGTTCCGCTAGAAAATGTTTCCATTTCAAAAACACCTAAAGGTCCGTTCCATAAAATGGTTTTACATTGTTGAACCACGTCATGGAATATCGCTTTTGATTTTGGACCACAATCCAAACCTTGCCAATTTTCTGGAATCGCTCTCACATCTACAATTTGTGTATTTGCTTCATTACTAAAGTCATCCGCCGCCAACACATCTACAGGAATATGAATTTGCACGTTTTTAGCTTTTGCTTTTTCAAGAATTTCGAGTGCTAATTCCATTTTATCATCCTCACAAATTGAGTCTCCAACATGGCCGCCCTGTGCTTTTACAAACGTAAAAGTCATTCCGCCACCTATAATCAAATGATCTACTTTATCTAAAATATTATCTATAATCGTAATTTTTGAAGACACTTTAGCACCTCCTAAAATTGCCAAAACAGGCTTTTCTCCGGTTTGCATGACTTTATCAATACTTTCGATTTCTTGGGCTAGCAAGTTCCCAAAGCACTTATTTTCTTGAAAAAATTGTGCAATTATGGTGGTTGAAGCATGAGCTCTATGGGCTGTTCCAAAAGCATCATTGATATAAAAATCTCCTAATTTAGAAAGCGCTTCTGCAAATCCAACATCCCCTTTTGTTTCTTCGGCATGGTACCTTAAATTTTCTAACAAAAGAACCTGGCCAGGTTGTAAATTCTCTGAAGCCTTTTGGGCTTCATCTCCTATACAATTACTTGCAAACAAAACTTGAACTCCTAAAACAGCCTCAAGAGTACTTACAATATGACGCAATGAAAACTCAGACTCTTGAGCTGTTGGTCGGCCCAAGTGAGACATTAAAATACAACTCCCACCATCTTCTAATACCTTTAAAATAGTTGGTTTTGCCGAGACAATTCTCGTAGCATCAGCGACTTCGAATTGTGCGTTTAAAGGCACATTAAAATCTACGCGTATCAAAGCTTTGGTATTTTTAAAATTTACGTTCTGTATGGTTTTCATTTTTTAGAGATAATATGGATTAATTTATAAAAATTCAAAGGTAAGTATTTCTTTTAGCCTATGAAAAGTCCGTTTGAGAAAGTTGTGGTCCAGGCTCTTGAAATTTACACATTAAAAATTTAGGGCTTATGGACGCCTATATTTCCTAATAAGATTCAATTAAATCTGCTATCTTTGTTTTATGACTTTCGAAGATATTATAGGACAATCTTTTTTAAAAACTCACTTGAAACAAAGTGTAAAATCCGGACGAATTCCACACGCTCAGCTTTATGTAGGAAGACGAGGAGTCGGTGCGCTCCCAATGGCGATTGCATACGCTGATTATTTAATGAAACACCAATTGGGTGGGGTTGGAGAAATGAGTCCACTCACACACCCTAATATTCATTTTGCGTACCCTGTTACCACAAGCGATAAAGTTAAATCGAAACCCATATCATCCAACTACCTTGTAGAATGGCGTTCCTTTATAGAAACGAATCCATACGGCTCAATTAACGACTGGTATGACTTGGTTGGTGTAGGAAATAAACAAGGAAATATTGGCGTGGAAGAAGCAAATGATGTGGTGTCAAAAATGTCTTTAAAAGCATTTAATGGAGGCTATAAAGTAATGATTGTATGGATGGCTGAAAAGATGAATTCCATGTGCGCCAATAAACTGCTGAAACTAATTGAAGAGCCTGCGGATAAAACAGTGATTATCTTGGTAACCGAAGATGAAGAACAATTGATTAATACCATTCGTTCGCGGTGTCAGGTCGTACAATTAAATCCACTTTCAGAAGAAAGTTTAAAAAACTCGCTCATCAAATCTCATCAAACAGAAGAAGGCTTAGCACAAAACATCGCCCACCAATCTGAAGGGAGCTACAGTAGAGCGCTAGATTTATTAAATCAAGAATCTGATGATCTCCAGTTTGAAGCCTGGTTTATAGCATGGGTCCGTACCGCATTTCAAGCCAAAAGCAATAAACAATCCATCAACAATTTGATGGCTTGGAGTGACGAAATATCTAAAACAGGTCGTGAAATTCAAAAGCAATTTTTAGATTATAGCTTGCGCTTTTTTAGACAAGCACTCCTTTATAACTACAATGCCAAAGAATTGGTTTTCAGGAAGTTAAGCGACAAGTCGTTCAAATTTGAAAACTTTGCGCCATTTATTGATGCCTCAAATATTGCTGAGATTTCTAAAGAAATAGAATTGGCAAACTACCACATAGAACGCAATGCCAATCCTAAGATTGTTTTGACAGATTTATCCATCAAACTAACCCGCTTATTGCATCTCAAAAAAGCTTAATTTTCACTATACTTTTCGTTCAACGACTTTAAAATTTCTTGTGTGAGGTCTGATGGAGCTTCGCCATACAAAACACTGCCTGCTTCGTTACTGCCTAAAATGAAGTTATAGCTGTTTGATTTACCATACGATTGAACAAACTTTTTGACCTTATTAATAACAGAATCATTAAGAGATTGACTTTCTTGGGCAATTTGTTGTTGCTCAAATTGAACTCTTTGAGACAATAATTGTTCCTTTTGCTGAAGTTCTTGCGAAAGTTTCTGAATTGCTGATTGCGACATTTTCCGTGCTTTTAATTCTGCTTCTTTAATTTCCAACTCAAAAGCAGACCTTAAACTATCTGTACGTTTTTTAAATGCATTAATTTTTGTTTGAAGTCTTGCTTCAATATCTACACGCTCTTGGTACTCGTTAATAAGAATTCCATTATCTACAAAACCAATTTTTTGTTGTTGGCAGGCTGTAAGTGATATAATTGTTAAAAATACAATCGCTATTTTTTTCATGTCAGTGTGATTTGTTTGTTGGTGCAAAAGTAAAAAAAGTAATTACAATATTGTGAAAATAACTGTCAGAGTTGTGTTATAAGCAAAAACTATCATTAACGGTGAGTGTTATTATAAAAACCTATTAATTTGGACATTCGGAGACGCGCCTTAAATCAATAAAAATAAATTTCACATAATCTTATATTGGTTAGCGTGGAATGACCTCCTAAAAGGCTTTAAAACGCTAATTCTTGTTTTTAAGGATGTAAATAAGCGATGAATATTCCCCAGACTTTAAAGCCTTAATGTTTGAGACCAATCCAACCCAAAAACTATTTAAAATTCGATGAGCGCCTGTTTTTAATTTATTAGACAGTAAACAAACGTAATAAGCATCCATAACTAACGGGTGAGTAGATTCTAGTTTGATCTGAACTTCAGAAAATATTTTTGAAATCGACTGTTGAGAAAAATGCCATAAATGTCTTGGAACGTCATAAGCCGCCCAAAAACCCTTAAAGTACTCCGCGTCAAAACTTTTAAAATTTGGCACTGCTACGACTATACGTCCATTTGGTTTTAATAATTTTTGAAATATTCTTATATCATCTTCTAAGTTTGGAAGGTGTTCTAATACATGCCATAGGGTAATAACATCAAACGATTTCTCGGGAAGTGTTCGCAAGGTTTCGGAATCAAAAACAGTATTAGGAGCTTTTATATTTGCGAGATTTCGCGCCGACGAGTTGGGCTCTACACCTGTAACCGTCCAACCTCTTTTTTTAGCTGCTCTTAAGAAAAACCCTGTTCCGGCACCGACGTCCAATAGCGTAGCTTGTTGGGACTGAAAGGGCTTTAATAGACGTAGTTTTCGCCTAACAGAAACATAACGAACCGCGTGGTACAAAAGATCGAAAAGAGATTTTTGTTGGTTGGTGTGAGAAATATAATCCGTGTTAGAGTAGTAGTTTGAAAGCTCAGATTCTGGTGGCTTTGGGTGTGTAAAAAGCATTTCCTTTGACGCGTCATAAATGAGCTCAAAAGAGTCTCCGCTCACGGAATAGTCTTTAAGTTTTAGATAGCTCTTTTGCGTTTTCATGTGTGACGTTCCACGTGGAACAATTAAGTTAATTAACGCCCCATATAAACTAGCAGCACAGAAACATCATTAGGAGAGACGCCGCTAATACGAGATGCTTGTGCAACTGTTGTAGGTTGTATTTTTTTAAGTTTTTCACGAGCCTCATAACTCATGGATTTAATTTGAGAATAATCAAATCCACTAGGGATCTTTAGATATTCTAAGCGTGTGAGTTTGTCAGCATTATTTTTTTCTTTAGCTATATAGCCAGAATATTTCACTTGTATTTCAGCCTGATCAATCACTTCAGTATCCAAATCATTAGATTGAATGTAAGCTTCGACGGCTTTAAATTTTCGAACATCGGCAATACCAATATTAGGTCTTGAAAATATTTTAAACATTTTATCAGATTGACGAATCGGTTGAGAATCTTTACTTTCTAAGACAGGATTTGCTTCTTCTGGCTTGACGCTTTGAGTTCTAAAAAAGCCAACAAATGCTTCAGCTTTTGAGAGTTTTTCTTCCATACGCTTTAGGCGCTTTTCACTAGCAATCCCAAGCTCATATCCTTTTGGAGTCAATCTAATATCGGCATTATCTTGTCTTAAGAGTGTGCGATATTCTGCCCTGGACGTAAACATTCTGTAAGGCTCTTCCGTACCCTTGGTAATGAGGTCGTCAATTAAAACACCAATATAGGCTTCGTTACGTTTTAGTATAAAAGGCTCTTTCTCTTGAACTTTTAAACTGGCATTTATGCCTGCCATTAATCCCTGAGAAGCTGCTTCCTCATAACCGGTTGTACCATTAATTTGTCCTGCAAAATAAAGACCTTGAACTAATTTAGTTTCTAAAGAATGTGTCAGTTGAGTAGGAGGGAAGTAGTCGTATTCGATTGCATATCCTGGTCTAAAAAACTTTACATTTTCAAAACCTTTCACAGCACTTAATGCTTTATACTGAACATCTTCGGGGAGGGATGTAGAAAATCCATTAATATAATACTCTACAGTATTCCACCCTTCGGGTTCTACAAAAATCTGGTGGCGATCTTTGTCAGCAAAACGGTTAATTTTATCTTCGATGGAAGGACAATAGCGAGGGCCTAAGCTTTGAATACGCCCATTAAACATCGGAGATCGGTCAAAACCTTCTCTTAATAAATCGTGAACTTCTAAACTAGTATATGACATATGACAAGAGCGTTGAGAAGTCAACGGTTTTGTAAGGTCTGAATATGAAAACTTTTCGGGGACTGCATCTCCTGGTTGCTCAATCATTTTAGAAAAATCTAAAGAACGTCCATCAACTCTTGGAGGGGTCCCTGTTTTCATTCTTCCTGATTCGAAACCCAAATCGACAAGTTGCTCTGTAATACCAGTCGCTGATTTTTCACCGGCGCGTCCACCTCCAAAATTTTTGTTACCAATATGAATTAGTCCATTTAAAAAAGTCCCATTCGTTAGCACAACAGTTTTGGCACGAATTTTTAAACCTAAGGAGGTTATGACTCCAGTAACTTTACCACCTTTCACTACAAGTCCGGTAACCATTTCTTGATAGAAATCTAGGTTTTTGGTTTGTTCTAATAACATTCTCCAATCCTCAGCAAAACGCATGCGATCACTTTGGACACGCGGACTCCACATAGCAGGTCCTTTGGATTTATTAAGCATCTTAAATTGTATCGCGGATGTGTCACTTACGATTCCACTGTAACCTCCAAGGGCGTCAATTTCACGTACAATTTGACCTTTGGCAATACCACCCATTGCGGGGTTACATGACATTTGTGCTATGTTTTGAAGGTTCATTGTAACCAGCAAAGTTTGGCACCCCATGTTGGCTGCTGCGGCTGCGGCCTCACTTCCTGCGTGACCACCACCAACTACAATTACGTCATATACTTTATCAAACATTGATTCTGTTTTTAATGTTCCACGTGGAACAAATCACTTGAAGCTGCAAATATAAGGCTTTAGAAAATTAATCAAGTCGTTGTTGAAGATAGAACTCTTCTTTAGAACGCATTATGGCTGCCTCCGAAGTGGACTTGTCTTTGTAGCCACAATAATGTAACACTCCATGCGCCATGACTCTCGAAAGTTCTGTGTCAAAATTCTGATTAAATTCATTGGCGTTTTCTCGAACACGCTCGATAGAAATAAATATTTCACCGTGAATTTCTTTTCCAATAGAATAATCAAAACTAATCACATCGGTTAAAGTATCATGGTTTAGGAATTCAACATTCAATTTGTGCAAAAATTCGTCATCGCAAAACACAATAGAAACTTCGCCTTCATTATAGTTTTCTTGATAAATAATGGAGCTAAGCCACAAAACTGTTGCATCAGAATCGGAGATTTCAAATGGTACTTCGGAGTGAAAACTAATCATTTATTGTTTTAAAATATTCTTGAACTTTTTTCTTGAATTCTTGTCGCAAAGGTAAGCTTTGTCTGTTCAATATTTGTGTTGTATTAAAATATTGTTTAATGGTTTCTGCACTAGGATTAGGGGTTTGTGAACGTTCCGCTTTTCGAGTGTCAGAAATCCGCTTAGAGTCTTCACCTTGCTGTTGGACGGCCTTTTCTAACTTTAAGAGTTGGTGCTTAAGGTTTTGCATTGCCTGTAAAGAACCCTTCGTAAGACCTTGATTTACAAGGTCTTGTTCTATTTTCTCCATAGAATCAAGTAATTTTTGAGCGTCATTACCAATACCGTTTTTACCCATCAAGTCTTTTAAAGCATTACGCAACTCTTGTTGTTTTTGGAAAATCTCAAACAATTCACCACTATCTCCTTCGGAGTTTTCACCTTGTCCACTCTGAGCCCCCTTCTGACCTTGCTGTCCATTCTCTTCTTTTTGACCCTCACTTCCCTGCTGACTATTTTCAGAACCCTCTTGCTGACCCTCAGGGTTTGCTCCTTTTTTGGCGAGCTCTTCTTCCATTTTCTTGGTTAAGGCCTCTTGACTCATAATAATATCTGGCAACTGCATATCACCTTCACCTTGACCAGGAGAAGGCTGCATCTGCATTTCCATGTTATCTAAAGTATTGCTTAACATGTCGGCTAATTTATTGGTCGCTGTGATAACAAATTGTTGTGTGCCGACAGCTTCACGTAAACTGTTTTCTGAGAGCAACTCAAGGCTCTTGTCAATATTAAAAAGACTTCTGAAATTTCTTTATTGATAGACTCGGAAATCATAGGTTGTCGTAATGACAATGAAAACAAACTGTCTTCAACATGCTCAAAATGTTCGCGCAGATTGCTTTGCTTTACAAGACGCTTGGCATGACCGCTGGTGCTTTTGGATAACGACTGAAAATAATTCATAAGTGTTTCTTGATCAAAAGAAAAAAGTAATAAGTTATCCAAAATCTGACGTAGCATATCAATGTCTTCACTCATTTGCTGACCTCCGCCGCTACTTATTTGCTGTGCCATTTGCTGACTCATAAGTTCCATTTTTTGAGCGGCCTTCTTTTGGTTTTTTTGAGCTTTTGACAATTTATTTTGTTGGTCCTGAGGATTGGAGGACTCTTCCTTGTCTCCTAGCTCATCACTTGCATTTTCCTGATCTTTTTTAATGGACTCTTCCAAGTTTGAATCCTCTGGTATTTGTAGTGGTTTTGAAAGGGCGTTGTTGTCCTTTCGTAATTCTTCTAATTTTTTTGAAAGCTCCTTAAAGTCCGTATTCAACTTTTCCTGTGCTTTTTGGGTGTTTTTTTCTTCAGATTCTTCAGCCAACTGCTTCTGCTCTTTTGATAAATCCTCTAAATTGTTTTGAAGTTGCTCCGCTTTTTTAGAAACGTAATAGCGTTTTGTAAGTTCTAATAATTGCTCTAAACTGCGTTGCTTGTTTTTGTTTTGCTTCGCCATTTCTTCTAGTTTCCCAGCCAAGTCTTCTTTATTGATTTTATCAGTAATCTTCTTCAATTCCTCTAGCAATTTTTCATCTTTTTCAAGCGCCTCTTGCTCTGCTTCGAGACGTTTTTCTAATTGTTCTTTAAAGGGATCTTCCTCTCTCGATTTTTGAAACTGATTTAGGTTGTCTTGCATTTTTTTATTAAAATCCTTCAACAATTGATCTTGTGCTTGTTGACGTTCTAAAAAAGATTTTAATTTTTGTTGATCACTAAAGTTGAGCTGTTCCTTTTCTTTTTGGGTTTGAGAAAGTTCATTTAGATTTTTGTCTTGTTCAGATAATGTGTTCAAAGCCTTTTGAAATGCAGTACTCAACTGGTTTTGCTCTTCTAACTGAAGTTCTTGAATGGTCTTTTGGCTTTTAAAGTTATAATTAAAGACACGACTTCTTGTCGTTTTGTTTTTATGAAAAGGGTCGTTGTCAGAAACCTCAAAGTAAAGGGCATAAGACGTATCTTCTATAAGCTCTAAGTTAGACGGAAACACGTGTGTAAACTCTTGAAAAGTTGACAAATTAGAGGGTAACGTCAATTCTTTAATATTAGACGCAGACGAGACTGGATAATAAAATAGTTTTAAGTTTTTGATCCCGTAGTCATCTGAAATTTGACCGTAAAAATACAGTGATTCATAATAAGTGGAATCTTGCTTCATTTCCACCTTTATGGCAGGCGATCGATCTTTGATTACTTGTAATGAGAAAGCGAGGTTCTCATAATTCTTAAGTTTGGAGTTACTTGTTTGAATCGTATAATTAGAAGTTTCAAAGATCTGTTTGGTAAATTGAAACTTATGCCCGTCCCTCTCAAAATAAGAAAGCAAGTTTTTTGAAGCAAACGAAACCGTATCAGTGGATTTAGTAAGCAATTTCCACGTCAATTGAGTCCCTTCTGGAATAGTGGCATTTCCATTATTAGTGATTTTTTTATCTGCTTTGCCGGTATAGGACGGATAATCTAAAAACATATCAAAACTCAGCAAAACAGGGGTAGCCAAAACGTTGATGCGGTACGGCTTAGAAACAACCTCAGCAGCTTGTAATTTAAAATCAATTGGTGTTTTTGGCTGTGAAAATTCATATTGAAAAACACCTAACTCTTTTTGATTCATTATGTAAACCTCATCATTATAAACAATCTGAACGTCTTCATGAACTACAGACCCTAGGGTTTTAACCGTTAGGGTAAAAGGAGTGGCTTCAATAGCTTCAAGATTTGTGTTCATAACAAAAAACTCAAAAGCAGGGGGGGGCATATAAGCTGTTTTGTAGTTAACAACACGTTTCAAACTGTCTGTAAACACTGCTTGTTTCCCAAAAACAATAAACAACAAAACAATCAAAATAGGTGCCGATGCATGCCAAAGATATTTGAGGTTTTTAGAAAAATTAATCGCACTTTTAAAAGGTATTGGACTTAGGTTTTTAGACTTTCGTTCGATACTTGCTAAAAGAAATTCGGTGTGTTCAGATTGCTGGTTTAACTGAAGTACATTTAAAAGTTTGTCTTTAACCTCTGGAAAATGAGCACCCACAATCTTTGAGGCAGTTTCGAAGTTAATGCCTTTTTGAATTTTAAAATATTTTGCCAATGGAATAAAAATAAGTCCATAAAAAAGGACGGCTTCAAACCCAATAACTCCTAAGAATAAGAGCAATCGACCGAAAGAACCCAACCAGAAAAAATACTCAATAGCCAATACCAACAACCCATACAGTAATCCAATTGCAAAAAACAACAACACACCTTTAAGCAAGGCGCTTAAGTAGTAGCGCCTAATGAACTCTTCTAATTTTTGCTCTATGTTGTGAAAACTGTCCAAATGAAAATCGTTTTGAGAAAATAAAATTACAATAATAATCCATATCGATAGTCTCTTTTTGATATATGTCGGAAAATTTAGCTGTTTTACAGAATAATCACTTAAAATAAATAAAATGACTACTGGAAATCATCTACATGTGAAAACTCTCCCACGATAATGCTTGGAATGATTTTATAGTTGATTTTTTTGTCTAATTTAGTTGCTGTTAGAGACCAATCAAACTCATTGGCATTAAAACAGAGAAAAAGATGAGCATAGAAAAAGCATATGATATTTGGGCAAATCAATATGACACAAACAAAAACCGAACACGCGATCTAGACAAAAAATCTACTATTGAAACTTTAAGCAATTATAATTTTGAAAATGTTTTGGAACTAGGTTGTGGAACAGGGAAAAACACGGAATGGTTACTAAGCAAAGCTAAGCGAGTAATTGGGCTTGATTTTTCGCGTGAGATGCTCAACAAAGCAAAAGAAAAAATATCTGACAAAAGAGTCGTTTTTAAAAAAACAGATTTAAATGAAAGTTGGGGCGTTGACAACAACTTTGCTGATTTAATAACATGTAATTTGACTCTTGAACACATTGATGATTTAAATCCTGTTTTCAAGAAGGCAAATCAAAAATTAACGAAAAGTGGGGTGTTATTCATAAGTGAACTACACCCTTTCAAACAGTATACAGGAAGCAAAGCTCAATATGAAACTGATAAAGGCACAAAGGAATTAGAGGTATTTGTACATCATATTTCGGATTATGTTGGAAGTGCAGAAAGCAACGGATTTAAACTGCTAGAAATAAATGAATGGTTTGACAATCATTCTGAGAAAGAAATTCCTCGACTGATTTCTTTTGTATTCAGTAAAATCTAATCCATTTAAGGTTTATTTATTATTTGTTAAATTCAATGCTTAATCCATACAACTCGACAACCACCTCTTATTAAAACTGTTTTACTAAAGACCCTCATCACTGCACTATTAGTTATTTCGTGCAAAACGGATAAACAAAATAATACCAAAACAAAAGCTCCGCAAGAACAATCAGAGAAAGCCTCTGCAATAAATAACAATCAAAAATCTTTGAAGTCACAATTAGATGCTAAAAAAAAAGCCTCTAAACTAAAAACAGACCCAACAACCAAAAAGGTTTTAAAGAAGGTATCGAGTCCGTTGTGAAGAGTGGCGTGTTAGAAAACGCTTTGAAGGTTGGAGAAATCGCACCAAATTTCAAACTCACCAATGCACTAGGAGAAACCATCAACTTGTATACCTATTTAAAAAAAGGGAAGGTTGTTTTAACATGGTACAGAGGGGGTTGGTGTCCCTATTGCAACATTACTCTTCAACAGCTCCAACAAGAGTTTCCAAACTTCAAAAAAAATGGCGCACAACTGATTGCATTGACCCCGGAATTGCCCAACAAATCTTTAAGCACTTCCGAAAAACATGATTTAAAATTTGAAGTCTTAAGTGATGTTGGAAACAAAGTCGCAAAACAATACGGAATCGTCTTTAAATTAACAGATGAAGTCGCTAAAATATACAATCGATTCTTTAGTATTGTGGACTTCAATGGCGATACATCAAACGAATTGCCCTTGGCAGCAACCTATATTATTGATGAAGATGGTAAAATTATTTATACCTTTTTGGATGCCGATTATAGAAACAGAGCTGAGCCTTCTGAATTAACAGAAGTGTTAGAAAAGGCTTCTGTATTGAAATAGAGCTCTAGGAATTAGGGGGGGGTTAGAAAAAACCCATAAATTCCTTTAAACCAAATAAATAAAGGTACTAACTATACTTCACTTTCCTTAAAATCCGCTTACTCTCTTTATAGAGTGCATACACTTCATTACTATGCTTATACAATAGCGGCTTTGCGGCTTGAAGCTGTGTCAATGCTTCGTCAAAACCATTAAAATAACATATCAAATACGTTGCTGGAACATTTTTTAAATCTTTAAGCTGAGGCGGTGTCAATGTAACCCCATGCTTTAATCGATCCATAAGCGCGTTGTTCGTGTTATAGATATGATGCAGAATTTTCTTATCATATTGAGGAGGCTTAAAAAGTAATTGAGAGTCGATGCTGTAAATCGCGTTGTTTCCAAAAGTAATCGTTGTTTCTTCTAACTCATAATAGGTGTTTTTACCGTTTAAGCCAAGGTTAACGTACTCAATAATTTTAAAAGAATCATTGTTAAAGGAAATCTCAACAGCATCCAAAGTCGAGTAAAACAAACGCACTTGCTCGTTAATCAACGCAATATCGACTCGCGAATAAAACGTTTGATTATTAATGCTCTTTTTATGTCCAGACCAACACATCACAAAATACTCTTTAAAAACCTTGTATTTTGGATCATAGTCCTTCCGTTCTGCCATAAAATCAAAAACCCCGTCCAAAGTATATTGGATATTGTTTTGAGAATGAGCCTCAATAGAGGCCACAATTTCAGAGTTTGAATCCGTCAATTCAATGTCAAACACCTTGGGTACACTCATACTGCCTTCTCTAAAAAACACATTACCCCCATAATACTTCCAAATATTTTTACGAAGCGATGTGATTTCTTGAGGGTCTTTCGGGCGAATCGTCACCAACCCCACCACCTTATCATCGTTCAGGTGAGGAAACGGAATGTTTTCATATTGGATCACCGGCGGATGACTCAAATAAGCATTGACCAAATTTTGAATCTTACTATCATCAAAGAAATCAACCCCAACAATATGACTGTGCTGATCATCTACCCCAATTACGATGTACGAATTGTTGTTCGGATTACTATTGGATAGCGCACAAATATGTTTTAAAAACTTCGCTTTGCCCTCTTTACTTCCGATATTAATTTTTAACTTTTTATCATAAAAACTGCTCTCGTCATTATGCGCTAGTAAGTTTTTGATAAGCAGTCGTTTGTTAATCATTTTTTTTAGTTGTTCAGTTTTGTGGGCTGAAACCTAAAATTAACAAACAATCCTTCAAAATCATGTAAAACACACTTAAGTTTTAACCAATTATTAACAAGGAGATCGGAAATATTTTAACAAATTGCGTAACTGAAATTTTTGCCCTAAAAAATTATTTAAATTATCACAATGGAAGAAACTAATACCTCTGTTGACATTGCGTCAATAAATAAAAAGATTGAAAAAGAAAGTGCTTTTGTAGACTTGCTTACGCTAGAAATGGGCAAGGTAATCGTGGGACAAAAACACATGGTTGAACGGTTACTTATTGGGTTATTAGGCCAGGGTCACATTCTTTTAGAGGGTGTTCCAGGGCTTGCAAAGACACTTGCCATTAACACCTTGTCTCAAGCAGTTGCTGGGAGTTTTAGTCGAATTCAATTCACGCCAGACCTCTTGCCTGCAGATGTCGTTGGAACTATGATTTACAATATCAAGGCCAATGATTTTACCATAAAAAAAGGGCCTATTTTCGCCAACTTTGTATTGGCTGATGAAATCAACCGTGCACCCGCTAAAGTGCAATCTGCTCTCCTAGAAGCGATGCAAGAAAAACAAGTCACCATTGGTGATGAAACCTTTGTTTTAGACAAACCGTTTCTTGTAATGGCCACCCAAAACCCTGTTGAGCAAGAAGGAACCTACCCGCTTCCTGAAGCACAGGTGGATCGTTTTATGCTAAAAACAATCATAGATTATCCAAAAATTGAAGACGAGCAACAAATTGTAAGAGCAAATCTAAAGGGCGCGTTCGAAAAAATTAAACCGGTCGTTACTATCAAACAAGTTTTGAGTGCACAAGCTGCTGTCAGAGAGGTTTATATGGATGAAAAGATTGAAAAGTATATTTTGGACATCGTGTTTGCGACTCGTTATCCAGAAAAATACAGATTAGCAGAACTCAAACCTTTAATTTCGTTTGGTGCTTCGCCAAGGGGAAGTATCAACCTTGCGACCGCTGCCAAGTGTTATGCCTTTATCAAACGTCGTGGCTATGTCATACCCGAAGATGTGCGAGCGATCGTTTACGACGTATTACGCCATCGTATTGGGATTACGTATGAGGCGGAAGCTGAGAGTGTAACATCAGAAGACATTATCAGTAAAATTGTCAACGTTATTGAGGTGCCTTAATTCGTGGTGGCTTTTTTGTGTGGTTTTTAAGCCACACTCCCTAACAGTACACTTATCAAATGGATACCAAGGAATTACTTAAAAAAGTTAGAAAAATAGAGATCAAAACACGTCGGTTGTCCGACCATGTTTTTGGGGGTGAGTACCACTCAACCTTCAAGGGTCGAGGTATGACATTCTCTGAGGTAAGACCCTATCAATATGGTGACGATGTACGAAATATTGACTGGAACGTCACTGCTCGTTGCAACGAACCACATATCAAAGTGTTTGAAGAAGAGCGCGAACTCACAATGATGCTAATGGTCGATGTTTCGGGATCCAAACTTTTTGGGACAGAATCACAATTTAAAAATGAAATTGTAACCGAAATTGCCGCAACACTTGCCTTTTCTGCCACACAAAACAATGATAAAATTGGACTGATTTTATTTTCGGACACAATTGAATTGTACATCCCACCCAAAAAAGGGCGTTCTCACGTCCTAAGAATCATTAGAGAATTAATTGAATTTGAACCTAAAAGTAAACTCACGAATATCGCAGAGGCTTTAAAGTTTCTATCGAACGTCATGAAAAAGAAAGCTATTGTATTTCTACTTTCTGATTTCATGACTGAAGAATATCAACACAATCTAAAAATTGCATCTGGAAAACATGATATTACTGGAATCCGTGTTTATGACAAATACGAGGCTGAAATTCCAAACTTAGGAATGGTACAGATGCAAGATCAAGAAACAGGTGCATCATTTTTAGTCAATACCGCCTCAAAAAAGGTTCGTAAAAACTACCAAGAAAACTATCAAACCAAACTTATTTATTTTTTAGATAGCTTCAAAAAATCTGGAGCAGGAGCTCTTGATTGTAGAGTAGATGAAAGTTATGTGAAAAAATTATTGGGTTATTTTAAACAACGTGGATAAATGAAGATAGATATAACCATAAAGCACTGCACCGCTCAAAACTTACTTTTGGTTGCTTGCTGTATATTAACTTCTCTCACGGGGTATGGTCAAGTGTCTTCAAGTGTCGATTCGACCGCCATAAAAATTGGAGCTGAATTATTCTACAAAATACAAGTAAAGGCGGATACCACTGCAGCAGTCGTGTTTTCAGACGGACAAACATTTCTACCGCTCGAAATGATCAACAGTTATTCTATTGACACCACCAAAAAAGAAGGGTATTATCAACTAACCAAAACCTATGGGCTGACCCAATTTGATTCAGGAACTTATACCATTCCAAAACAAAAAATTACTATTGGTAACAATGTCTTTTTTACAGATTCCTTACAAGTTCTAGTAAACCCTGTCAAAGTAGATACCACTAAGCAAAAGCTTTTTGATATCAAACCGCTTACCCAAGTTAAAAAAAGTGCTTCTGGTTTTTGGGGAGGTGTTGTGGTTTTTTTAATCGTCTTATTCCTTTTAGGGGGCGCATTGTACTGGTTTGTTTGGCGCAAAAAACCGTTGTCAGAAGCCGAAAAAATTGCAGCATTGCCTCCTTATGAACGTGCCAAACTAGCTCTTGAAAAATTAGATGAAGAACGGTATTTCAAAAATGAAGAGGTTAAAACTTACTATTCGGATTTGACATTGATTCTGAGACAGTATCTAGACGAAAAGGTCTACGAACAATCTTTGGAAAGTACAACCGACGAATTGGTGTTTCGTTTAAAAACTCTAGAAGCTGCCAATCAAATCACGCTAAGTAAAGACACCATTCGGAATATTGAAACCATTTTAAAAAGAGCTGATTTAGTGAAATTCGCCAAATCCAAACCCGATTTTCACCTTGCAAAACTTGACAAAAGCACCATCGAATTAGAAATCGATCACGTAAAAGAGGGGCTTCCTGAACCAACCGAAGAAGAGCTACTGAAAGATTTAGAGTACCGTGAAGCACTAGCGCGTCAACAAAAGCGCAGAAGAATTAAACAAATTACAGCCACTGTTATCGGTGTCTTTTTGATCATAATTACAGTGCTTGTAATCCGAACAGGATTTACTGAGGTTAAAGACACAGTGCTTAGGAATCCTAGTAAACTATTATTAGAAAAAAAACAATGGGTAACAAGCGAGTATGGAGCGCCTGGAGTCACCATTTCAACACCTGAAGTTCTCGAGCGTCAAACTGTTGAACTTCCTGAAGAAATGAAGGGCAAAGTTCAAATGATCACCTTTACCTTTGCTGGAATTGATACGCCATTTGATATTGTTATTAACAGTTCAAAATATGCTGCAAAATCTGATGAAAATGGCAAAGAAGAAGAAACCCCTATTGATGTCCTAAAAGTAGCAGAAGGCGTTTTGGACAGCTTTGAAAAAAATGGCACAAAAAATATTACCACCCGAAATGAACAGTTTATAACTCCCAATGGACAAGAGGGTGTCAAAACGTTTGGGACAGGAGATTTTCTTATAAATGACACGCTTACAAAAGGTGAATATATCATCTTAGGATTTTCGACACCCAATTTATTACAACAAGTTATTTTGACTTGGAAAAAAGGCGATATATATGCCGATCAAATTATCGAGCGGGTTCTAAATTCAATTGAACTTATCAAACTAACAGAAGACGAAAAATAATGTTTAACGGAATCGATTTTACTCAAAAAGAATTTTTATGGCTATTGCTATTGGTTCCTGTCTTGGCATTTTGGTATGTGTTGAAACACAAAAAACAGACGGCTCAATTAAGTATTTCAAGTGTACAAGGCTTTCAAAAAAATGCTATTTGGAGTGCCCTAAAACATTCTTTAATTGGTCTAAGATTAATAGCGGTCATCTTGGTGGTTTTGGCACTTGCACGACCCCAAACAGTTGATGTGTCTTCCAAAACAAAAACAACCCGAGGGATAGACATCGTCATGGCTATTGATGTTTCTGCAAGTATGTTGGCGAAAGATTTAAAGCCAAATCGACTTGAGGCTTTAAAAAATGTGGCGGCTGACTTTATCAAGGGGCGTCCCAACGACCGAATAGGCCTTGTGGAATATGCAGGAGAAAGCTATACAAAAACACCCATCACAAGTGATAAAAGTATTGTGCTTCAATCTTTGAAGGATATAAAATACAATACGGTTATCACTGGTGGAACTGCTATCGGAATGGGACTTGCCACCGCAGTGAACCGCATTAAGGACAGCAAGGCAAAGAGTAAAATTATCATACTTTTAACGGATGGCGTAAACAACGCTGGATTTATAGATCCTCAAACAGCCAGCGAATTGGCGGTAGAATACGGTATTAAAACTTATACAATAGGATTGGGAACCAATGGAATGGCGTTGTCTCCTATTGCTATTCGAAATGGTGTGTTTCAGTATGGAAAAGCTCAAGTAGAAATCGATGAAGAACTCTTAAAACAAATTGCAGAGGTCACTGGTGGAAAATACTTTAGAGCAAATAATAATCGTAAATTAAAGGAAATCTACAAAGAGATTGACAAGCTCGAAAAAACAGAAGTAGAAGAGTTCAAGTTTTATAATTATGAAGAAAAATTTAGACCTTTGATTTGGATCGCCCTCGTGCTGTTGATGTTTGAGTTTTTATTACGATTTACAATATTTAGAAGTTTTATTTAGATGTATCAATTAGAAGAAAAAATATGGTTTTGGCTACTGATCATCATCCCTGTGATGGTAGTGGTGTTTCTGTGGACGCTTCTCTGGAAAAGACGTGTTCAGAAAAAGTTTGGAAACACAAACGCTCTAAAAAGACTAGGTCCAGATCAATCCGCATTTAAATCGGTACTTAAACTTTGTGTGTTATCTCTTTCTGTTGGCAGTTTTGTAATGGCCTTGGTCAACCCAAAAATTGGCACAAAACTTGAGACCATCAAACGAGAAGGGGTCGATATTGTGTTTGCTATTGACGTTTCAAAAAGTATGCTAGCTGAAGATGTAGCGCCTAATCGACTAGAAAAATCCAAACAACTAGTAACCCAAATTATAAATAATTTAGCAAGTGATCGGATCGGAATTATTGCCTATGCTGGCAAAGCATTTCCTCAACTGCCCATTACAACAGATTATGGCACAGCGAAAATGTTTTTACAAAGCATGAACACCGACATGCTTTCCTCTCAAGGAACAGCAATAGATGAAGCCATTCAGTTGTCTAGAAATTATTTTGATGATGAAGAGCAAACCAATAGAGTATTGGTCATCATTTCTGATGGAGAGGACCATAACGACCTCAGTGTTGAGGTAGCGGAGGCTGCTTCTGAAGAGGGGATCAAAATATATACCATTGGTGTAGGAAGTGAAAAAGGAGGGCCAATACCACTGAAGAAAAATGGAGTGGTGATGAATTACAAAAAGGATAAAAATAACGAAACAGTTATTACAAGGCTTAATTCCGAAACCTTGAAGCTAATAGCATCGGAAGCAAAAGGCACATATATAGATGGCAATACGACCGCAATAGTTGTGGAGCAGGTTCGTGATATTTTGAATAAGATGGACAAAAAAGAATTTGAAGCTAAAGAATTTGCAGAATATAAAGATCAATTTCAATGGTTTTTAGGATTGGGATTGTTCTTTTTAATTTTAGATGTTTTATTTTTAGAACGAAAAACAGCTTGGTTAAAACGTCTAAATTTATTTAATGAAAACCTATGATGTCTTTAAATAACATACTAAAAATCTGGAGGTTTGAAACCCTTCAATCAATACCCTTTAGAAGCGTTCACGCCTACATTCTATTGTTTTTTGTGTCGATGGTTGTTGGCTATGCTCAAGAGATGGATCCTCTATTGTCTGAGTCCAACGATTATGTGTTTGAAGGAAATTCTCTTGTAGGTGATGATTTTGTAGAAGCCGAAAAAAAATACCGCCTAGCAGTTTCTACAAAACAAAATAATACAGTAGGGTCTTTTAATTTGGGTAACGCATATTATAATTCTGAGTTGTACGATGAAGCACTCCTTCGTCACTTAGAAGCTGCAGAAAGCAGCAGCTCAAAACCTGAAAAGCACAAGGCTTATCATAACATCGGAAATATTTTAATGCAACAAAAACGCTGTAAAGAAGCAGTTTCGGCTTTTAAAAATGCCCTTAGAAATAACCCGTCTGACGATGAAAGCCGGTACAATTTAGCTCTCGCTCAAGAGTGCGCCAAAGAACAAGGGGGCGGCGATGGCGATGGGGACGACGAAGACAAGGATGAAGATAAGGACGAAAATAAAGAGGACAAAGACGACAGCGACGAGAAAAAAGATAAAGACGAAAAGAACAAAGACAAAGGTGACGAAGACGAAGACAAAAACAAAGGTGACGATAAAGAAGATGAAAACGGAAAGCCCAAAGACGACAAGGGTGATCAGAAAAATAAAGACCCAAAAGAGGATAAAGGCCAACCTCAACAACAACCAGGAAAACTATCACCACAACAAGTAAAAAATTTACTTGAGGCGATGAATAATGAAGAAAAGAAGGTGCAAGAAAAAATGAATGCATCTAAAACTAAAGGAGTTAAAGTTAAAACAGATAAAGACTGGTAAGGAATGAAAATAAAAACACTCTTACTGGTTTTTTTCGTTTCTGGAGTACTTTCAGCTCAAGTGTCTTTTGATGCAAAAGTGAGTAAAAAACAACTCGGAGTCAATGAACGTTTACGGGTCGATTTTACAATGAACACGGACGGAGATGATTTTGAGCCTCCGAGTTTTGAGAATTTCACAGTCGTTGGTGGTCCGAGTCAATCCATCAATAATTCTTGGGTGAATGGGGTGCGGTCATTTTCAAAAAGCTATAGTTATTTTTTAGCTCCAAAAAAACGAGGTAAATTTACCATTGGTCAGGCAACCATAGAAATTGGTGGAGAGACCTACAAAACCCTTCCAATAAAAATAACCGTCACTGCAGCAATTGATAAACCAAAGGACCCCAACGATCCTGATTATATTGCCTCAGAAAAGATTCACTTGGTCGCTGAGGTTTCAAAAACAAACCCCTATTTAAATGAAGCAATCACTGTCGTTTATAAGCTTTATGTAGCTCAAGGCACCGGAGTAAGAAACTGGAGAGAAATTGACAATCCGAGGTACAGTGATTTTTGGAGTCAAAATATTGATCTAAAAGGAATAAACAACATTCAAAATGGTACTTATAAAGGAGAAGACTACCGCTATGTAATTCTTAGGAAAACCGTTTTATACCCTCAGAAAACAGGGAAATTAAATATTGAACCTCTGTCCCTTGACATAACTGTTGAAGTGCCTTCTAAAAGGCGAGATGTTTTTGGCAGAAGCTTTATGAGCACAGTTAATAGAACCGTATCTAGCGGAAATAGAACTATAAATGTGGCGTCACTCCCTGAAAAAGGGAAGCCAGAAAACTTCTCTGGAGCGGTTGGAAGTTTCAATTTTAAAGTGACCTCCAACAAACAAACATTAAAAGCGACTGAAGCACTAGAGTTGAGTGTTGAAGTTGCTGGAAAAGGAAACTTAAAACTGTTTCAACTTCCAAAACTTGTGCTCCCTAGTGCCTTAGAGGTCTATGAGCCCGAACATTCCGAAAATGTGCAAATTAGGGGTTCTGGGATGCAAGGAGCTATTAGCGACACCTATACGGTAGTGCCAAACTATCAAGGAAGTTATCCCATTCCAAACGTATCCTTTTCATACTTTGACTTAAAAACAAAGGGTTATAAGACGTTAACATCAGAACGGCTTATTATAAAGGTAAATGAAGGCCCTGTGAGCGCAAGCAATTCAAATAACAACACTTCAATAGGTGTCGCAGAAAATGTTATCAACTTGAACCAATTTCGTTCCTTCAAAACAACAACAAATTTCGAGCCAATTCATTCCAAGCCGTTTTTTAACTCTTATTTGTTTTGGATCTTATTGTTGACCCCATTTTTATTGATTCCATTTACCATATTTATGGTAAGAAACCGAATGACACGTGCGCTGGATCTGGCAGGGAATAAAATTCGGAAAACAAACCGTTTAGCTCGAAAATATTTGAGCGCTGCAAAAAAATCATTAGGTCAAAAAGAACAGTTCTATAATGCATTAGAGCGGGCACTTCACAATTATTTAAAATCAAAATTACACTTAGAAACTAGTGAGTTTAATAAAGAAAAAATTGAAGAATTGTTAGAAAATAAAAATGTGAACGGCACTACTTTAAAAGGGTTTATTTCACTTTTGACAGCTTGTGAATTGGCAAGATACACTCCTCTTTCAACGGTTGATATGGAAAATGATTACAGCAAAGCTGCAGAGGTAATTAGTGCTTTAGACAAACAATTAAATTAAAATTATGAAGAAGTTCCTTGTTTTTTGGTTGATGAGTATGGCAGGGTTTTCACAAACAACAAACACCTTTGATAAAGCCAATGACCTTTATAATTCTGGGTATTATAAAAAAGCAATCATTCATTATGAGTCAATATTAGAGTCCAATCAACATTCAGCAGAGCTCTATTATAATATTGCCAATTGTTACTATAAATTAAATGAAGTCGGACCTAGTATCTTTTATTATGAAAAAGGGCTACAGCTATCGCCAAACGATCCTGACATTTTAAACAACTTAGAGTATGCACAAAAAATGACTATTGATGCCATACAAAAAGTACCTGAGAGTGGTGTTTCAAAATTGTTTAATAAGACGCTCAACGGTCTCAGTGTAGATGGTTGGGCTTCCAGAAGCGTAGGGTTAGTGTTTTTATTTGTTATACTGTTTTTAGGCTATTACCTATCGCGTTCGGAAGCTAAAAAACGTTTGTTTTTTGTTTCAAGCAGTTTCATTTTAATTTTATTCTTGACCTCTTTAGTTATATTATTTAAAAAAGACAGCCTTGATCAAAGCCTGCATTCGGCTATTATTTATGCTGAAGAAACAGAAGTGAAAGCTCAACCAAACCTAAGATCTGAAACGTCCTTTACGTTACATGAAGGGACCAAGGTTGAGGTTATTGACACCTATAACTCAAACTGGTCAAAAATTAAGCTCTCAAACGGAGAGACGGGTTGGATGTTTACTTCTGAAATAAAAGCTCTGTGATTTAGTGAAATTTTATTTTTGTGTCTTACTTTTTGTTATATATTTACATATATACTTTAAATTAAATGAAATTCGCAAACTATTATTCTTTAGTCTTTTCTGTTTTTTTTCTGTTTGTTTTGATAGCTCCCACAATCGTGCTTTTAAACTCGGATAAAGAAACCTTTTCTGTTGAGGTGATCCTAGAAGAAACTGAAAAAAAAGATATGGAAGATATTAAAGAATTTGTAGAGCTTGATTTTGACAAAACAAATGTCTTAAATACTTCTTTGTTTGGAACATTTCATTCCTTATCGTTTGTCTTTCATAACGAACCCTCATTTGAAACTCACTTAGAAAACACATCACCCCCTCCAAAAAGGATACAGATTAAACTCATTACTTAAAAACAAAGAACTGCTCTTTGTGAATTCTAATCTAATATCACTACAATGAAACAATTTTTTTCAAACATAAAAGGAGACGCTTTTGGCGGAATCACTGCTGGGGTCGTTGCATTACCTTTAGCTTTAGCTTTTGGGGTCTCATCTGGGTTAGGGCCTAGTGCAGGACTTTACGGCGCTATATTTATTAGTTTTTTTGCCGCTCTTTTTGGGGGTACCAATACTCAAATATCAGGACCTACTGCGCCTATGACAGCTGTGAGTATGGTGGTCATTTCAGGAATCATCGCTGCTAACGACGGGGATTTATCTATTGCGTTACCCGCTATACTAACTGTGTTTTTAATTGCTGGACTATCTCAAATTGGTTTAGGCGTTTTAGGACTCGGAAAGTATATCAAATACATTCCTTACCCCGTAGTGTCTGGATTCATGACAGCGATAGGGGTTATTATTTTATTAACTCAAATCTTGCCCTCTTTAGGTTATAACCCAAAAGAAGACCTGCAATACGTCAATCAGTTCAAGGCACAAGCAGAAGAAGTGATTCTTGAAAACATATTAAAAGATGAGGCAGGAGATGGAATTTTGGTGTTAGAAAATTTTAAAGAAACAATTGATCGCGCCTCTTTAATATCGCAAGCCGATATCCAAAAAGAATCTGAAATATTAGCTTCTAAGAATGCTTCAGGAACAATTGGTGCGCTGGCAGTTATGCCTAGGGCGCTTCAAAACATCAATTGGTTGGAGCTGCTGCTAGCTTTGGGAACCATCATTATCATATATGGATTTAAACGTATTACAACTGTTATACCTAGCACATTGGTGGCCTTGATTGTCATGTCTGGAATTGCCATCGGCTTTGGATTAAACTATAAGCCCATCGAGGAAATCCCTAGTGGATTGCCAATTCTTCAACTTGACATTTTTACTAAATTTAAATTTACAACCATTTCTCCTTACATTTTCACTGGGTTTACGTTGGCGTTATTGGGAGCAATCGACTCCTTACTGACAAGTATTGTAGCTGATAATATGACCAAAACAAAGCACGACCCAAACAAGGAGCTTATTGGGCAAGGGATTGGGAACAGTATTGCATCTATTTTTGGGGGTATCCCTGGAGCTGGAGCAACAATCAGAACAGTAGTAAATATAAATTCTGGCGGGAAAACAAAACTCTCCGGAATGATTGCTGGAGTGATGCTTTTATTTGTTTTACTGGCTCTCGGACCTATCGCTTCTAAAATCCCTACTTCTGTACTATCAGGGATTTTAATAACTGTGGGTATTGGAGTAATGGACTATAAAGGGTTGAAAGCAATTCCTGCTTTGCCAAGAGACCTGTCGCTTGGCCCGTTAAAGCTAAGTTCTGAGGTGTTGATAATGCTCGTTGTTTTATTATTATCCACTTTTTGGGATTTAATTTTTGCTGTTGGTATAGGCTTGATCATATCTTGTTTAATGTTTATGAAAAAAATTGGGGATCTAACTTCTGAATATTCTGATGTAAAACCCTTAAAAGAAAAATCATGGCCTGATGAAAAAGACTTTCCAGAACACCTGAAAGAGTCTGTGTTTATCAAGCATATCAAAGGTCCGTTATTTTTTGGGTCTACTTCGGATTTTCAACAACTATACAAACAAATTCCGGATACAGCTACAACCGTGATTTTGCGTTTGGGACGTATGCAATATATGGACCAATCTGGGCTGTATGCGATGGAAGATATGATTCAGGAATTACAAACAAAAAACGTAGAAGTTTTGTTTGTGAATGTGTTAAAACAACCCCGCTATATGATGGAGCGTATTGATATCATTCCAGATTTTATTCCAGAAGCACATATTTTTGACAGTTTTGATGCCTGTATTAAATCAATGTCTTAGGAAAAATCATTCGGATTTTTCGGGAGAACTAAGAACATTCGGGAGCTCTAGTGGAATTTCTTCATTTATAAAATTTGGGAAAATCATTGGAGCTAACGACTTTACGGGCTTATAGAGTACGGATGTGTCAATTTCTTCATCAGAAACAAATGGAATGGTTTTGTTCAAAGTGTTAAAAATCAACAATAGTATGCTAAGAATAAGTGCTATTTTCAATCCTCCAAAAAGACCACCTAGCAGTTTATTGAGAATGCCTAACGCAGCAAAATCAGCTAATTTGGTCAACGCTTTACCTGCAAGTGAAATAGCAAATACAATAGCTACAAATGTGATTGCGAAAGCGATGATGTTGATTGTTTTTTCTCCCCATTCAAATCGGTCGGACAAAAACTCGGCGGCGTAGTTGCTAAAATGTACTGCACCATACACCCCAACCAACAATGCAAGTAATGAGGTGATTTCAACAAAAAAACCTTTAGACAACCCTTTAATTAACCCGTAAAGAATAAGTGCTCCTAAGATAACGTCAATAATTGCCATGATTTATTATTTAATTGATGTGTCAAAATTAACAATGATTCCTAACTTAACAACTCAAATGTTTCGTTTCTATTTTAATACACCCTAAATTTACGAAATAATTATGGCTAGAGACGAAGAACTTAAAAAACGATGGGAAAAGGTGGTTGAAAAACTGTCCACCCAATTTACGGATGGTGATCCTTTGGACTTAGATGGCATCATCTATCTAATTGGTGTACAAGAACTTGGTCAGTTACATAGGAAATTCAAAAAAGATGAAAAACTCAATTTGATGCACATTGCAATCTGTCGACTTTTAGAGCCTTATGGCTACTATGCTTTTGATTATTTCGATGAACAGGGCTGGCCCCACTATACCGTAAAAGAAGCGTTACCAAATTTAAAGGCTGGAGAACAGAGCATTCTGATGAAGGATGCTATTGTAAACTATTTTATTGATGCAGAGTTTATTAGTTAAGTTTTCTTAAATTTGGCCATTATTTAATTTTATCATGATAGAAAAAATCCATAAACATATAGAAGAAGTTGAAGCTTTTTCAACACAATCTTTAGAAGAATTAGAAGCGTTTCGTATTAAGTTTCTTGGGAAAAAAGGGCTCTTAAATGACTTATTTGCAAGCTTTAAAGAGGTTCCCAATGAACAAAAAAAGGATTTTGGACAAGCTATCAATAAATTGAAAAGTGTTTCTCAGGACAAAATAAGTTCCTTAAAAGATACTCTAGAAAATACTTCTGGCGAAACCACTAATTTTGGCGATTTGTCCCGTCCTGGTGAGCCGTTTAACATTGGAGCGAGACATCCCATTTCGTTAGTTAAAAATCAAATTATTGATATTTTTTCTCGGATTGGATTTAATGTTAGTGAAGGTCCAGAAATTGAGGATGATTGGCATAATTTTACGGCCTTAAACTTACCAGAGCATCACCCCGCAAGAGATATGCAAGACACTTTTTTTATCCAAACAGATCCGGATATTTTATTGCGTACACACACTAGTTCTGTGCAAGTGCGTTATATGGAAAACAACCAACCCCCGATTCGTACGATTTCTCCGGGAAGGGTCTATAGAAATGAAGCGATTTCGGCACGTTCACATTGTTTTTTCCACCAAGTAGAGGGCTTATATATTGACAAAAACGTCAGCTTTGCTGACCTGAAGCAAACCCTACAATATTTTACAACAGAGCTTTTTGGAAAATCTAAAATCAGGCTTCGTCCATCATACTTTCCGTTTACTGAGCCAAGCGCTGAGGTTGATGTTTACTGGGGTCTAGAAACAGAAACGGACTATAAAATGACCAAAGGAACTGGTTGGCTAGAAATTATGGGCTGTGGTATGGTAGATCCAAATGTTCTCGAAAATTGTGGTATTGATTCGAAAGAATATTCTGGTTTTGCCTTTGGAATGGGAATCGACAGAATTGCATTGCTTTTGCACCAAATTAGTGACATCCGATTGTTAAGTGAAAATAATGTACGCTTTCTAGAACAATTTAAAAGCGCGCTTTAAATTATTATTTTTGAAAAAAGACATCCATATTCCAGAAGTAAAAGACGTTTATATTGCTGTTGTTCATGAATACAATAAAACCTACAAGGTTTATGACTGGAATGCGTATATTATTAATGATAAGTCGGTAGATTTAGAAATGGTTATTATTGTAACCAAAGGCTATTCTGAAGATAAAAGAACAGCTACATTTAGAAAAAAAATTGAAATTCTTCCTGCTAAAAATTTTGCAAAAATAGAGATGATACTTGAAGATGTTTTGTCAATAAACAATCTTTTTAACGTTACTTTTTTTGAGAACAATTCCTTATTTGAAAAATCTTTTGAATTTAGAAAAAACACGATTAACGAAAATGCCGTTCAAAAAATTCCACTGATGAACACGAAAGGGGTTTTAAAGTCTTAACCTAACTAAGGATTTCTGTTAGTTTTTTAAACGCTTTTTTGGAGTCTTTGTTCATGTACAAAATCTCATAAACAGTATCGATAATCGGGGTTTGGGCCGGTTTTTCTTTGCTTTTATTGATTTGGTAAGCACTTTTTGTAGCATAATACCCTTCAGCAATCATACTCATTTCCATCTGTGCAGACTTTACAGTATATCCTTTGCCAATCATGTTTCCAAACATTCTGTTTCTAGAAAATAAAGAATAGCAAGTCACTAATAAATCTCCTAAATAAACCGTCTCATTAATGTTGCGTTTCATTTTATGGGCTTTTTTAATGAAGCGTTTCATCTCACGTGTAGCGTTGCTCATCAATACACTTTGAAAGTTATCGCCATATCCTAATCCGTGCGCCATTCCGGCGGCAATAGCATATATGTTTTTTAACATGGCTGCATATTCAGCACCCACGACATCGTCATTTGTACTTGTTCTTATGTAATTACTCGAAAACTGGTCAGATACTGCGCTAGCAATCTCAGGATTAGCACAGGCAATTGTTAGGTAAGAAAGACGCTCCAAGGCAACCTCTTCTGCATGGCAAGGACCCGCTAAAACAACAATGTTATTTAAATCAACCGCATGTTTATCGTGAAAATGTTCCGCCACTAAAAGTCCGGATTCGGGAATAATACCCTTGACTGCGGACATAATTATTTTTGAAGAAATATCTGATGTTAATTTTTGAAGTTCCCTTTCAATAAATGCAGATGGAATTGCAAAAATTAAAACATCGGCATAATCTGCTACTTTATTAATGTCGGCATCCATATAAAGTTGACTGTTGTCAAACTCTACAGAGCTCAAATAAGAGGGGTTGTGCTCTTCAGAAATAATATAATCTATGGTTTGTTGTTTTCTTACATACCAGCCAACTTGATTTCGGTTTTCACAAAGCATTTTCACAATTGCGGTGGCCCAGCTTCCACTTCCAAAAACTGCGTATTTTAAATCTGTAAACATTTAAATGGTGTTTAAACAATCAAAAGTACTAAAAATAATATGTTCTAGGACGAGATGACGCAAAGCTTAGTTAAATTTTTTCTCTATGATTTCCAAAAATCGTGCTTCGATTTCTTCTTGTCCTTCCCAATTGTTATAGTCTGGTTTAATAATTGAGTTTAAAAGGCTTGTTGCTTCTTCAAAAGAGTCTAAAGTAGTGAGTTGAGACATTACACGCTCATAATCTTCATTTCTGTTTTCAAATAAGTTCTTAACAAACGCAAGTCGATCGTTTAGCCCTATTTGAAAGCCTTGTGTTTTTAGTTGGTCATTCAGTGAAGTTTGTGTTGTTTCAGGTTCAATAGCATCAAAAATAGGAAGTTGTGCATAACTTGGTGATAGCTCATTCAGGTCATGTACAATAGTTTCGGTGGGTTCATTTATGGCATCAATTATAGCGTCTACCTCAACTGTTTCTTCTGGCATTTGGGCGACTATATCTTTTATTTTTTCGATAGCTGGTTCCATTATCGCCTCATCTTCTTCACTGTCTATGTTTACAAATGTTTTGTCTGCAACTTCTACAGAGTCTGTAATCTTGTTGTTAAATGCGTCGTCTAGAGAGTCAAAAAAAGAAGTATCCATCCCAACTGCATCTGTAGCTTGTACATCCTGATTACTTTCTATAAACTTTAGAATTGTAATTTTTTGATACAGCAGTGCAACTTCAGATTGCATTTTTTCAAGATCTTCTTTACCTGTAAGTTTAAGGATTCTGTGGGCAATACTTATTAATTCCGACTCTAGTTTCTTTTTCATGGTATTGTGATAATTTATTTATGCCCGCCTATTGGTGGTTGTAAACTCTGTATTAATGACACTTTATAACTTTTAAATTTATACTTTTGATTTTTAATAAATTTATGTCACCTTTATAAAAATGAAAGTAAATTTCATTTGGTGTTAAAATTACAAAATGTTTCTCGAAAATACAGTAAACCCTAAAGAACAATTTGGTTGGATCGAAGTCATCTGTGGATCGATGTTTTCTGGAAAGACTGAAGAATTAATTCGTCGTTTAAAGCGTGCTCAATTTGCCAAACAAAAAGTTGAGATTTTTAAACCTGCTATTGATGTTCGTTATGACGACGAAATGGTCGTGTCTCATGATGCCAATGAAATTCGCTCCACTCCTGTTCCCTCAGCTTCAAATATTCCACTTTTGGCAGATGGATGTGATGTTGTTGGTATTGACGAAGCTCAGTTTTTTGATGATGAAATTGTAAACGTTTGTAATGATCTTGCTAATAAAGGTATTCGGGTGATTGTGGCTGGACTGGACATGGATTTTAAAGGGAATCCGTTTGGACCGATGCCTAATTTAATGGCAACCGCAGAATACGTTACAAAGGTTCATGCAGTATGTACACATACAGGGAATTTAGCTCAATACAGTCATCGTAAATCTAAAAACGACAACCTAGTGCTTCTAGGTGAGATAGACGAATACGAGCCCCTCAGTAGGGCCGCTTATTACAAAGCGCTGACTAAAGAAAAACTACAAGACGTAGATGTGATAAATCCTGTGGAAATAGACGGCAATAAAAATAATTCAAATGCCTAAAGTCACAGAAACTACTTTAGAAATTAACTTGGAGGCTTTAAGTTCTAATTATAACTTCCTAAAATCAAAACTCCAAAAAAAAACTCTGTTTTTGGCAGTTGTAAAGGCGTTTGCATATGGAAGTGACGCTGCTGTGATTGCTAGCTTTCTTCAAAAATTGAATGTAGATTATTTTGCTGTAGCCTATATAAACGAAGGAATAGCCCTAAGAAAAGCGGGGATTACAACTCCTATTTTGGTGCTTCATCCACAAGTAACTAACTTAAGTCTTGCAATAAAATATTGTTTAGAGCCTAGTTTATATACCTTGAAAATACTGAAAGAGTTTGCGCATATAGCAAGTGGTCTAAATCAAAAAAATTATCCCGTTCATATTAAATTTAACACGGGGCTGAATCGTCTCGGATTTGAGTCAAATGAACTCGATTTGGTTGTAGAACAACTTTCTAAAACCAGTGCCTTAAAAGTAAAATCAGTGTTTTCTCATTTAGCGGCAAGTGAAGATTTAGATGAAAAACTATTTACATTAAATCAAATTGCTCTTTACAAATCCCTCTCCAATACCTTTATTGAAAATCTAGGGTACCCAGTCACAAGGCATTTATGCAATACTTCTGGAGTGCTCAATTATCCCGAGGCACACTTTGATATGGTGCGTTGCGGAATTGGATTGTATGGTTATGGAAACACCAAAAAGGAGAGTAAAAATTTACGCCCAATAGCTTCCTTAAAATCTGTAATTTCACAAATTCACTTTGTTTCAAAAGGGAATAGCGTTGGCTATAACCGAGCCTTTATATGTCCTCAAGATTCAAAAATTGCGACAATTCCTATTGGACACGCAGATGGAATTGGAAGGCATTTTGGTAACGGAGCAGGCTTTGTCTCTATGGGTTCTAAAAAAGCACCAATCGTAGGAAATGTGTGTATGGATATGATTATGGTAGATGTAACGAATATTGGATGTAAAGAAGGAGATGAAGTCGTGTTTTTTGGCCCAAAATTCTCTGCGGAAGCGAGTGCGGCTGCAGCAAACACGATTTCTTATGAACTCATTACGGGGATCTCTCAGCGTATCAAGCGTGAAATTTTAGGGGAGAGACCAATTAACACATAGCTTTGTGTTAAACTGCATTAAGAATTTACTAAAAAAATAGGCGTTTATAACGAAATCCCTAAAGACGAACAATGTTGTTCGTCTTTTTTAGTTTTACATCATGTGTTCTCGCTTTATTTACTAATTTTATACCCTAAATCAAAGATCTAAAAATAATGAAAATTGCAGTTGTAGGAGCTACCGGAATGGTGGGAGCCGTCATGTTAAAATTACTCGAAGAACGTCAGTTTCCTGTTACGAAACTTATACCTGTTGCTTCAGAGCGTAGTGTTGGTAAAAAAATAAGTTATAAAGGAGTGGACCATACAATTGTTGGTCTTGCTACGGCTGTTGAAATGCGTGCGGACATTGCTATTTTTTCTGCTGGCGGTGACACATCACTTGAATGGGCCCCTAAATTTGCAGAAGCTGGGACAACAGTTATTGATAATTCTTCTGCTTGGCGAATGGACGCCTCAAAAAAGCTAATCGTTCCAGAAATTAACGCTTCTATTTTAACTGCAGAGGATAAGATTATTGCAAATCCAAACTGCTCAACCATACAATTGGTAATGGCGTTATCGCCGCTCCACAACAAATATAAAATGAAGCGCGTGGTGGTGTCTACCTACCAATCTGTTTCAGGAACAGGTGTTAAAGCTGTTCAACAATTAGAAAACGAAATCAATGGAATTAAAGGGGAGATGGCCTATCCTTACCCAATAGGAAGAAATGCGTTACCTCACTGTGATGTATTCCTTGAAAATGGGTACACTAAAGAAGAAATGAAGTTGGCTATGGAGCCACAAAAAATATTAGGTGATAACTCCTTCGCAATTACAGCTACGGCTGTTCGAATTCCTACTGCGGGTGGGCACTCAGAATCTGTTAATGTTCAGTTTGAAAATGATTTTGAACTTCAGGAAGTGCGTTCTATTTTAAGCCAAACCGAGGGGGTGACGGTTCAAGACAACACCGATACAAATACCTACCCAATGCCCATTTATGCAAACGGAAAAGATGACGTGTTTGTAGGGCGTATCCGACGCGATGAAACGCAAGAAAACTCTTTAAATATGTGGATTGTTTCAGACAATTTAAGAAAGGGCGCTGCGACAAATACCATTCAAATTGCGGAATATCTAGTCGCTAATATTTTATAGTTACTTAAATGCTTTCAATATCCAATGTCTCTTTTAAATACAACAAACGTGCGGTATTAGACTCTGTTTCTGTTGTTATTAATAGTGGAGATTGTTTAGCTATTGTGGGAGAAAGTGGTTCTGGAAAAAGCACGTTACTAAAGCTTGCTTTTGGTCAAATGGATGTAGATGCTGGTGCAATAACTTGGAAAGACAAGCCAATTCTCGGTCCAAAAAATAAACTTGTTGTGGGGCACGATTTTATGAAATATGTAGCACAAGAGTTTGATTTAATGCCTTACACAAGTGTTTCGGAAAACATTGGAGATTACCTCTCTAATTTTTATCCTGAGGAAAAAAAAGCCCGTGTTAATGAATTGATTGAGGTCGTAGAGTTACAGGGGTTTGAAAACACGAAAGTACAGTTTTTGAGTGGAGGTCAAAAACAACGTGTGGCTTTAGCAAGAGCTATTGCTAAACGTCCGGAGGTTATTCTTCTTGATGAGCCTTTTAGTCACATTGATAATTTTAAAAAACAATCCTTAAGACGTAATTTATTTAAGTACTTGAAAACAAACAATATTGCCTGTGTATTGGCAACACACGACAAAGACGACGTTCTTTCTTTTGCAGATCAAATGATGGTATTGCATAAAGGATCTGTATTATCAATAGAAAGTCCAAGCTATATGTATTCCAATCCCGCACATCCTTTAGTGGCTGCTTTTTTTGGTGAATATAGCGCTGTTAAAGGAAAATTGTATTACGCACATCAGATTACTTTGGTGGAAAATAGCCCACTCAAAGCGTCTGTAAAGGACAGTCTTTACAGGGGGGAATATTATTTAATTGAGGCAGACCTCAACGGAGACAAGGTTTGTTTTAAAAATAAGAATGCTTTAGTGGAAAATTCAATAATTTCATTGAAATTAAATCATTAAGGTGTGTCTTTATACCCCAAAGCATTTCATTTTATCAAATTAAAATATTAAATTACATTTTTATAATATAAACTTATATCCTATGTCATTCTTTTTAATCCCCTTTATCGTCTTTGGAATCCTTCTTTTATTTGCCGCTTTATTTACGGTGAAACAGCAAACTGCAGCTGTTATCGAACGTTTTGGAAAATTTCAAAGCATTCGACAATCTGGTCTCCACGTAAAAATTCCATTAATTGATCGTATTTCTGGTCGTTTGAGTTTAAAAATCCAACAGCTAGATGTATTAATTGAAACCAAAACTCTTGATGATGTATTTGTTCGTCTCAAGGTTTCGGTACAATTTAAAGTGATTAAAATGAAAGTTTATGATGCCTTTTATAAGTTGGATTATCCGCACGATCAGATTACATCTTATGTGTTTGATGTAGTGAGAGCTGAGGTTCCAAAAATGAAACTTGATGATGTGTTTGTTAAAAAAGATGATATTGCCATTGCTGTCAAATCAGAGCTAAATCAGGCGATGATGGATTATGGTTATGACATCATAAAAACATTGGTTACAGATATTGACCCAGATGCTCAAGTTAAAGAAGCGATGAATCGAATTAATGCTTCTGAGCGTGAAAAAATTGCGGCTCAATTTGAAGGAGATGCTGCGCGTATTCTAATTGTTGAAAAAGCAAAAGCGGAAGCGGAGAGCAAGCGTCTTCAAGGACAAGGTATTGCCGATCAACGTCGTGAAATTGCGCGAGGTTTAGAAGAATCTGTAGAGGTGCTTAATAAAGTTGGAATCAATTCTCAAGAAGCATCGGCTTTAATTGTTGTAACACAGCACTATGACACGCTTCAGTCTATCGGTCAAGAAACAAACAGTAACCTTATATTATTACCTAATTCTCCACAGGCAGGCAGCAATATGTTGAATGACATGGTAGCGAGTTTTACGGCTAGCAACCAAATTGGTGAAGCCATGAAAAATGGTCCTAAGAAAATTTTGCCTAAAAAATAGAAAGTCTTTGAAGTCTTATTTGTATTAAAAAACGCCCTCAGTTAAAACTATGGGCGTTTTTTTTTGGACAACAGAAGGCGTTTTTTAGCACACAAATCTGTTTCCGTTGTTTGATATTGCCTTTCTTGTTGTTAGATATTTACTGCGTGTATTTTTTTAAATTTGATTTGCTACTTCGCTTAATAACGGGTGAGCATCCGTTATTGCAGTGGCTATAAAAGTATGGATAGAATCATTTTTTTCCAGTCCATTATCTAAAAGTACTTTTAAAGTAAGTGCTACCGCTATACGCGTTCCTATTTTTTTGGCTGCTGTATTAAATAAGGGTTCTAAATCTTCATAAGATACGTCGTTTGCGAGTGTCTGAATTTCTACTTTGACCTTTTGTTGTTTGGCTTCTGGAAGGTTCGTGTACTTTTTTCCAAGCTGTTTTATAACATCAATTGCTTTTCGTTTTGGTATTTGAGGTGCGGACTGTTGTTTAGTGGACTGCGTTTGCTTGGATTCTTTTTTAGCCCACGTGTCTCTTAAGCCTACGGTTTTATTAAATATCAAATTGGTAGCGGCGCTATCGTTATCTACATTAAAATACCCAAGACGTTGGAATTGAAATTGTTCTCCAACACTGGCATGTTTAATATGTGGTTCTACAAATGCTTTTCTCACTTTTAAGGATTCTGGATTCACAAAAGTTGAAAAATCTGCTGTTTGGCTGTCGGGAGCTTCGTGTAAAAACAAACGATCATATTCACGTACCTCAGCTTCTATGGCGTGTGCAATGGATACCCAATGCAGTGTTCCTTTAACTTTTCTAAGGCTTTCAGGAGTTCCGCTGCCACTTAAACTTTTTGGGTCATAAGTACAATGGATTTCTAAAATTGTTCCATTAGAGTCTTTTACAACACTTTCAGCTTTTATTATAAATGCATTTTTAAGACGTACTTCTCTTCCTAGAGAAAGTCTGAAATATTTACTATTGGCTTCTTCTTTAAAATCATCGCGCTCTATATATAGGTTTCCTGAAAAGGGTACCGTTCGTGAGCCTGCACTTTCGTCTTCTGGATTATTTTCTGCTTCTAACCACTCTTCTTTTACTTGTGTGTAATTCGTAATTACCAACTTAATTGGGTCTAAGACAGCCATTATTCGGGTTGCTTTTTTGTTAAGGTCTTCACGGACGCAAAATTCTAAAAGAGAGACGTCGATTATATTGTCGCGTTTGGCAACTCCAACCTTATTTACAAAATTGCGAATGGATGTTGGTGTATAGCCACGACGCCTTAAACCTGAAATTGTGGGCATGCGTGGGTCGTCCCAACCAGAAACGACCTTGTCTTCAACTAGCTTTAATAACTTTCGCTTACTCATAATGGTATAGCTTAAGTTTAAGCGAGCAAACTCGCGTTGCTTTGGAATTAGAGGTAAAGATTGGTTGTTATAATTGGATACAATATTTTTAAACCAATCGTATAAATCTCTATGAGGTTTGAATTCTAACGAACATAGGGAGTGGGAAATCTGTTCTAAATAATCACTTTCTCCGTGCGTCCAGTCATACATTGGATATATACACCAAGTTGATCCTGTACGATGGTGATCGGCGTGGAGTATGCGATACATTAAAGGGTCACGCATCAACATATTGACGTGTTTCATGTCTATTTTAGCCCTTAAAACGTGTGTTCCTGCTTTAAATTCACCGTTTTTCATTTGATTAAAAAGCGCTAAATTCTCTTCAACAGAGCGGTTTCTAAATGGCCCGTCTTCCCCCGGTTGTGTGGGGGTTCCTTTTTGAATCGCCATCGCTTCACTCGATTGTGAGTCTACATAAGCTTTCCCGTCTTTGATCATTTCTAAAGCCCAAGCATATAATTGATCAAAATAGTCCGAGGAATATACCTCTTTATCCCATTTGTAGCCTAACCAAGAAATATCTTCTTTGATGGCGTCCACATATTCTTGATCTTCTTTTGTGGGGTTTGTATCGTCAAAACGTAAGTTAACGGGAGCTTGGTATGTTTCTCCCAAACCAAAACTAATCCCGATGGCTTTTGTATGTCCTATATGAAGATAGCCGTTGGGTTCTGGTGGAAATCGAAAGCGCAACTTGTTTTGTGGCAAGCCATTTTTTAAATCTTCTTCTACTATTTGCTCTAAAAAATTGAGCGGTTTGTGTGTTTCTGACATAATAAGGCGTATTTCTTGGATAAATACCTAGCAAAATTAATCAAATAAAAAGTTTATAGAAATATCTTCGGTATAATTATTATTTTTATCGAATTAAAAAAAGAGAAAATGGGGGTTATTAAGGTTGAAAATATAAAGGTGTATGCTTATCATGGATGTCTGAGCGAGGAAACTATTATTGGAAGTGATTACAGGGTTGATATGAGTGTGGAGGCTGATTTGGAAAAGTCATCTGTTACAGATGCTTTAAACGACACGGTTGACTATGTGATTTTAAACGCTATTGTGGTAGAGGAAATGAGTATTCCTTCTAAATTGTTAGAGGCGGTGGCGAAACGAATAATCAATCGAGTGTTTGAAAATTGTGAGACAGTGGTATCGGTGTCTGTGTCTGTTTCTAAGATTAATCCACCTATTGGGGGAGATGTTGAAAAAGTAACGATTGTGTTGAGTGAAACGCGATAGAATCATAGATTTTATAATTTAAAACTAGTTGTTTAATAGTGGTTCAGGCTTCATTTTTCGATGGATTCTTTTCTTTTATCTTGTGTAACGTTTAAATTTGCTTAAATTTGCGTTCCTTTTTGGGCGTCTTGGCCGAGTGGCTAGGCAGAGGTCTGCAAAACCTTCTACAGCGGTTCGAATCCGCTAGACGCCTCAAGAAATTAAAACCACAATCGTTAAAAGTTGTGGTTTTTTTATTATCTTATATCTTCAATAATGGTTTGTGGGTTTAGCTGGTCTTTTGGCAAAAAACCTTTAGTAATTAGAACCAACCCACATATAATTAGAACAAGTCCGAGTATTTTTTTAATTTTTAAAATTATAAGGGGGGTTAATTGTTTTTTAAGCTGTTTAGCTAATACTATTTTTAACAAATCTGTGATAAAATAGGTTGTGATAAGCGCTCCAAAAAACACATAAAACCGATCGATATCATTTTCTAGACTGGGCCCTGTAACAATGATAATGCCTAACCAAAAAATTAAAACACCTACATTGATAAAGTTGAGTATAAACCCTTTAATGAATAACTCTATATAATTAGCTCTAAAAGAGCTAGATAATTGTGCCTTCAGGTCTGTTTGTTTTGTTTTTTTAAGAAAAGTAATCAAACCATATACCGTTAGTATAGTGCCGCCAAAAACGTATAAACCTGGTTGATTACTTAGGTTTTCAAGTAATTGGAAACTACTAAAGTATGCTACACCAATAAAAATAATATCCGCAATAATAACACCTGTATCAAAAGCAACTGCAGCTCGAAATCCTTTTGTAACGCTTGTTTCTATCAATACAAAAAAAACGGGACCTATCATAAAGGCTAAGAAAAAACCAAGGGGTATGGCAGCTTGGATATCTTCAATCATAGTGCTTTAGTTTATAAGAAGGGGTTCTTTATCTTTATAAATAACTCTTCCTCCAATTATATTCTTTTGCCTTACGGTTTTTGGGGTTCCATGAATTGTCAAGTTTCCACCAGCAACTATTGTTACTTCAATAAGATCAGAACTATTTACATCTACTTCTCCACCAGCCTTCATTTTTAGTTTAGTAGTTACCGCTTGTAATTTAGCTCCTTCATAAATACCTCCTGTTCTTATATTTATATTTTGTGATTGTGTTTTTCCTTTTACCTTGATACTTCCGCCTGTCACACTTTTAATTGATAATAATTTTAAATCTGCTACTACAGAAATATAGCCCCCTTCTTGAGTTTTAAGTTCTAATTCATATTGTTTAAACGGAGAAGTCGAAACTACTTTAGCTCCCTCGTTAACATCTATAATATCAATTTTTGTATAATACAGTTTTACGAAGGTTTTATTGCCATTAAAAGGTTTATTGAAATCCATTTTAATTTTAAGAAGGTTGTTTTTTTGGACAACATAAACGTTGGAGGTGTCCTCTCCTGTAATTTCTATTTTATTTTCAGTAGATTGAATGAGTTCGACGTTTATAAGATCATAAACTTTGAGTTCTGAAAATTCTCCTAAAGATTTTGTAATTGGAGCTTGAGAGGCTGCTAAAAAACAAGTTAAAAAAATAAGTAACGTATAATATTTCATTTTATGTGGGTGTTTTAACTATTTAATATAAAGTCTAAGTGTTTTTTTACTAAGTCGGCTTGTTTGACACGAACCTCAACCTGGTAACCTAATTGGTATTTAGTTTTTGTTCGTTCTCCAATTAAAGCAAATTCATCTGCATCAAATCTATAAAAATCTCCTTTAATATCTCTGATTCTTATCATGCCTTCACATTTATTTTCTATAATTTAAACATACATTCCCCATTCGGTCACACCAGAAATAACTCCTAAAAAGGTATCTTCTTTATGGTTTTGCATGTATTTAACTTGCATGTATTTTATAGAGTCACGTTCTGCTTTTGTAGCTAAATATTCCATATTAGAAGAGTGCTTACATTTTTCTTCATAAATACCTTCGTTGGTTGATTTATTACCATCCAAATAGTGTTGTAGCAAACGGTGTGCCATAACATCTGGATAGCGTCGAATTGGTGATGTAAAATGGCTATAGTAATCAAAAGCAAGACCGTAATGGCCTATGTTTTTGGTGGAGTATGATGCTTTGCTCATGCATCGAATTGTAAGTGTATCTACAAGGTTTTGTTCTTTTGTACCTTTTACATTTTTTAGAAGGGTATTCAAGGAGTGTGTGGTGGTTTCTCTACTTTTAAAATTTAATTGGTGTCCAAATTGAGAAACGATTCTTTGAAGGCCTGCTAATTTTTGATCGTCAGGTTCATCGTGAGTTCTGTAAATAAATGTTTTTTGTGGTGATTGTTTTCCTATAAACTCTGCTACTTTTTTATTTGCTAATAACATGAACTCTTCAATAAGTTTATTAGCATCTTTTGATGTTTTAAAAAATACGCCAACAGGGTTATTCACTTCATCGAGATTAAATTTAACCTCTGCTTTATCAAAAGAGATGGCGCCATTTTTCATGCGTTTTGAACGCATTATTTTTGCTAATTCATCTAATTTTAAAACAGCTTCTTTAATAGCATTATCTGCAGTATACGCTTCGCTAGTGATGGATATTTCTTTAGGAATTGTACAGTCTTCTGTTTCTATAATGTGCTGGGCTTCTTCATAAGTAAAACGGGCGTCACTATAAGTGACTGTTCTTCCAAACCACTGATTTTCTATACCTGCTTTATTATTAATTTCAAAGACAGCAGAGAATGTATATTTTTCTTCTAAAGGGCGTAAAGAGCAGGCGTTATTTGATAAAACTTCAGGTAACATAGGAACTACTCTATCCACTAAATAAACAGAGGTCGCACGTTCGTAAGCTTCATCATCTAAAATAGTTCCTTCTTGTAGATAATGAGAAACATCAGCAATATGAATCCCTATTTCATAGTTTCCATTGTCTAATTTTTTAAATGATAGAGCATCATCAAAATCTTTTGCATCTTTAGGGTCTATTGTAAAAGTTAAGGTAGATCGCATGTCGCGACGTTTTGCAATTTCTGAATCTGTAATAGAAGTATCGATATTGTTAGCAAAACTTTCTACTTCGTGAGGAAACTCGTATGGTAATCCATATTCGGCTAGTATGGAATGAATTTCTGTGTTGTGATCACCAGGCTTCCCTAATATTTTAATAATACTTCCATTAGGGCAATCGGCTTTTTCTGGCCATTCTTCTAAAGTTACAAGTACTTTATCACCATCTTCCGCTTTCATTGTTTTAGGTAGAGGCACAAATACATCTACTGGCATTTTATTACTATCGGGGACAACAAAGGCAAATTTAGCGTTGAGTTGTACAATACCAACATATTCTGTACGAGCTCGTTTGATAATTTGAGTTATTTCTCCTTCTTGCTTACCATTTTTTTTACGTTTATAAATATAAAGTTCAACGGTGTCGCCGTGCAGAGCTTTGTGCATATTATTGGACGCTATAAAAATATCTTCTTCAAATGCATCACTTATAACATAAGCATTACCTCTAGAAGCCATATCTACTGTTCCTACAAAGTATTCTGTAGAAGTGATTATTTGAAATTTTCCTCGTTCTACTTCTTCAATTTCTTTTTGACCTGCAAGTTTATGTAAATTTTTTATAATTTGGTTACGACTACTAGCATCATTAACCTTTAGTTTAGCTGCAATTTGTTTGTGGTTGAATGTTTGTTTTCTATCGGCTTTAAGAATAGTTAATATACTTTGACTGTAATTTTTAACCGATTGTTTGTTATTCTTTTTTCTTTTCATTTAATCTATGTAATTAAGCAAAGCTACTACTTTAATTCAACCAAAGGTCTTCTCTTTTTTAACTTTATCCACATTTAATATAATCATATTAATTTTTTATTAAATTATTTAAAAACTAATGGTGTTTATTATAGCGTGTGAATAGCTCATATAAGTTTATTTAAATTAAGTAGTTTTCTTTGTTATATACATTTTATAAACATATAATAAACATTAATTTTTAATTTAAACATTTAGTAAAGAATAACTTAACTACTATTATTATCAACTGTTCATAACCTTAATTCACATAAAAATACTTATAAATAATTTTGTATTTATTGTTTATAAAGACCTTTTTAGTAGTGATAAGTAAAGAACTAAAAAAGATAACTTAATTAGTTTTTTATTTTTAAATATCCCCTTGATAAAATAATTTGATATATAAAAATTAAGTTTTCATAATCGTTCATTAATTATTAACAACTAATTAAAAAGGCTATGAACAATTTAAATTAGGTAACACACTTTTTTGTAAATTTACTAATAAATAAAGTTATAACAAATGAACATATCAATAGGAAACGACCACGCAGGAACGGATTATAAATTTAGAATTATAGAGTTTCTTAAATCTAAAAAAATAGAAGTTATAAATTACGGAACAGACCTTGAATCTAGTGTAGACTATCCAGATTTTGTACATCCTGTTGCAAAAGATGTCGCATCAAAACGCTCTTCTTTTGGTATTTTAATTTGTGGAAGTGCAAATGGTGTTGCCATGACAGCTAATAAGTATTCTGAGATAAGAGCTGGTATATGTTGGACTAATGAAATTGTGTCTTTAATTCGTCAACACAACAACGCAAATATTCTTTGCATTCCTGCCCGTTTTACAGAAATAAATCAAGTTTTAGAAATGGTTGAGACATTTTTAAACACTGAATTTGAAGGCGGTCGTCATCAAAATCGAATAAATAAAATACAACCTTGCTAAATGATGTTAGATATTTATGTTAAAACATTTCACCAACTTTCTTTAGAGGAACTCTATTATTTATTACAATTAAGAAGTGAAGTTTTTGTGGTGGAACAAGATTGTGTATACCAAGACGTTGATGGTAAAGACCAAAAAGCACTTCATATCATAGGAAAAAAAGGGAATAATATTATAGGTTATACACGGGTTTTTAAACCAGGCGATTATTTCAAAGAAGCGAGTATAGGGCGTGTGGTTGTTGCAGAGAAAGAACGGCATTTAAAGTACGGAAATGAACTTATGAACGCCTCTATTAAAGCTATAGAATCTTCTTTTCAAGTGAATAAAATAAAACTATCTGCACAAAAATATTTAGAAAGTTTTTACTCCAATTTAGGGTTTAAAACAACAGGAGAACCTTATTTTGAAGATGGAATCCCACACATTGCTATGGTAAAAAATTAAATCTTTTTAGAAATTGATGTTATTTTAATCTCAACACGTTTATCGTACTTCTTCGCTTTCCCTAGTGGATGTTTGTTTTTTAAACCTACATAGCGCATACGGGTTCTTTTAATTCCTTGTTTGACTAAATAATCATAAATAAATTTAGCTCTAGCTAACGATAAGTTTCTTTTACCTGTCTTTCTATCGACAGCATCTCTTGCATTTTTTGTACAACAAACATGTCCTTGAATTGTAAAATAAATATCGTCTCTTTCCCGCAAAGCTTCAGCTATCTTTTCTAGAACTGGTACAGATTCGTTTTCTAAATAACTATAACCTGTTTTAAATAAAATATTATCAAGTGTTATTTTATCTCCTACTTCTAATTTATTATTAAGAAAACCTTGTTTTTCACTGTTTTCATTTACCTCCTTCAATACAGGCGTCGTCACTACATATTTAACATTAATTTCTACTTTCCGGTTTAGCCCTCTAATAATATTAAGATTATCAGAAGAAATTAGGCGTAATAAAATTTCACCTTTACCGTCAACATTACTAATAAGGTTATCATCTACTCCAAAGTTGGAAAATATTTTTTTGATTGCATTTGCTCTGTTTTGTGATAAGGCTAAATTATATGAGTCTGTACCACGGTCGTCACAAAACCCATAAATAGAAATGCGTTCTATTTCAATATCTTTTAAACTTTGAACAAACAATATAAGGCGGTTTGTTTCAATTTCAGGGACATTATATTGGCCAGTTTCAAAATAAACAACATGCGTATTATCAGACTGAGCCTGTGCAACATTCGTTAAAAAAAACAGTAAAAAAATAATCTTTTTCATCTTACTTTTTATTTCTAATACTCATTAAATAAGTGTCTATTTCAATATATTTTGATAGGCCTGTGTATTATTTAGAATCTCTTGTGCATTAAACACTTCTGTATTTGTTGCCATAAAATAAGCGTACATTCCTTCTCTGTAAAAATAGCGTTTTATTATTTCACCTTCCAAAACAGCTATAATATCTGCTTCAAATGTATCCATTAATTTTAATTTTGATTCTTGAATAGCTGCATTTAAACCTTTAAAATGCTCTTCCATAGTTCCAAATCCTTCCTTAGACATCGTTGTTTTTAACTGATTTATATCTTCTTGAGTTTTTCCAATCGTATTGTACTTTTCTTCTACACTCATTCTTTTGAAATATTCAAAATCTTTTTTATCTAAACTAAGCTCTTCTATATTTTCAACGGAATTGTTGTAATAATATTGGTTAGAATAGTCAAAAATTAATGGACTTTTTAAGAGTGTTTCTATGAATTTATTAGGGGTTTCTACACCAACAATAATGTCTGGATTAATACCACCACCATCGTAAACCGTACGACCATTCTTAGTTTTAAATGTGGAATATTGTTTTTCACCGAAGCGGACAGCCATACCATCGTCTCCTTTATTTCTATAGTCTAAGGCTTGTATGCAGCGACCAGACGGGGTGTAATAGCGGGAGATGGTTACTTTCAGTTGGGACCCATAAGGTAAAGGCATTGGTTTTTGAACCAATCCTTTTCCAAAACTTCTTTTACCAATAATAACCGCGCGGTCCAAATCTTGCAAGGCCCCCGCTACAATTTCACTTGCTGAAGCACTGTTTTGATTTATCAAAATAACCAAAGGAATTTCTAAACTTAAGGGTTGTTTTTGAGTTTCAAAGACTTGGTTGTAGGCTTCTATATTTGATTTTGTAGACACCACCAATTGATCTTTAGGTACAAATAAGTTTACAATTTTAACCGCTTCATGAAGCAACCCACCTGGATTGTTCCTCAAATCCAAAATAATTCCTTTTGCTTCGTCTATAAGCATTAATTTAAGTGCGCTCTCTACCTCTTTGGAAGCTGTTTTTGAAAAACGATCTAAGGCAATATAGCCGATACCATTTGTTAATAGTTTGGACACTGGTACTGCTTTTGGTGTTACATCGCCACGCGCTACCACTACCTCTTTTTTTGCACCCCCGTTTCGAAGGTAAGTCAACGCAACCGTCGTATTTTTTTTACCATTCAAAAATTGGATTGCACTTTCTTGTAAACTACTTACTTCAACCCCATCAATTTCAATAATTTCATCACCAGCCTTTAAACCAACCTTGTCTGCGGGTAAACCTTTATACACTTCGACTATAACTAATTTATTTTTGGAAGTATTGATCGTTGCTCCAATCCCCACATAGGCACCAGACTGATAGATTCGAGCCTTTTCTATATCCTGTTCGTTCATGTATGTGGTATAGGGGTCTAACTCCTTCAACATTTGATTAACGCTCTCCTGCATCAAATCCGCTGGATTTGTTTTATCCACATAATTCATATTGACTTCTTTAAACAGTGTTGTGAAAATATCTAACTGTTTAGCAATCTCAAAATAGTCATTTTTATAGGCGGTTGTTGAAATAAGAACCAATAATATAACTCCAAAAAATACGCCCCTTTTTTTAAGATGATTTTTCATTTGATTGTTTTTTATTAAAACGTTTTATTAGAAATTCAAACTGCTCTTTTAGTTGTGCCGACTCAGGCATTTCTTTACCAACATACAAAACCATCAGGCTAAATTTGGACTCCATTTTATCAAGTTTGTCCGAAAGTTGTTTTTCTATTGCGACTCTTAAAAGCCGTTTGATTCGGTTGCGGTCCACAGCGTTTTTAAAATGTTTTTTACTCACAGAAACTCCTATCAAATTTTGGTCAGAACCCTTCAAATACACCATTCTTAAAGGAAATGCACCCACAGAAACACCAGTCATGAACAACTGTTCTATTTGTTTTTTTCCTTTTAAACGTTCCATAGATTATAATACTTTAAGCTGATTGTTTTCCTTATTGACATCTGCTGTAGCCTTATTGACATCCACAGTAATAGTATCTATTTTGGAAGGGTCCATAGCTACGGAGAAAGTATACTCTGGATATGCCCAAGCCCAATCTTTTAATAACACTTCACTATCCAAAAGTGGCTTTTCACCTCGCATCATCTGTAAAGGAATGTAATAATTTTTTGTACTTCCATCTTTCATCAACACTTGAACCTCTACAGGCATAGGCATCAATCCAATACGTTCTAGTGTAATAACTGTTTGTCCCTCTAAAGAAACAGCGCTTTTCACACTATAATCAATCGTGTTTATAGTTTGAGTCCAATCAGTCAAAAACCATTCCAACTCTAATCCAGATATTTTTTCGGTACAACGTATAAAATCATTTGGGGTTGGATGCTTAAAAGCCCAGTCATTAAAGTATTTTTTTAAGGTTTTTTCAAAATTCGTTTCGCCAACAATATATCGTAATTGCGCTAACAATACCGCACCTTTGCTGTAGGTTGATATGCTATAAGAAGCGTTGTATGCAAATCGATCTGCATGCGTACTCATTGGTTGTTCTTTTCCGCTTTTTGCTAGGCTATAATAACGGTCGTAATGACGCTTAAGCGGTTCTGTTGTATTTATGCCAAAGATGGTGTTTTCAATAAATATACAAGTGTATTCAGCAAAACCCTCATCCAACCAAGGGTGTTTGCTTTCGTTAGAGGCCATCAAAAACTGAAACCAAGTATGTCCAATTTCGTGTGCTGTGACCCCTACCAAGCTTTCAAAACTGCGCTCTCCAGTAATAAGTGTACACATGCCATACTCCATTCCTCCATCGCCCCCTTGAATCACAGAGTATTGTTTATAGGGATATTTCCCAACAGAGCTGCTATAGTATTGCATGATTTCACTTGTAGGAGCCTGCAGGTCTCTCCATCTTTTTTTGTATTTAGGTTTTAAAGACTTTTTGTATAAAAAATGTAACATTGGTCCATCAGGAACCTGTAGGGTATCGTGAACAAAATTAGGATCTGCGGCCCAAGTAAAGTCATGAACGTTGGGTGCTATAAAATGCCAGGTAAGAACATCGGATTCTTCTTTTGTTTCTTTGACCCCATAGCCGTGCCCAATTTCATTTGGGTTTTGTAAGTACCCTGTACCTCCAACGGTATACTTTTTGTCAAGAGTTAGCTTCACATCAAAATCACCCCAAACTCCGTGAAATTCTCTTCCAATATAAGGATCTGCGTGCCAACCTTCAAAATCATATTCAGCCATTTTTGGATACCATTGCGCCATTGAGAGCGCTACCCCTTCATTGCTGTTTTTTCCAGCCCTTCGAATTACAGGAGGTACTTGTCCTTCAAAAACCATCTCAAAAACAGCCGACTCACCAGATTTAATAGGGCTGTTTAATTGAACTTCCAATACTGTTCCGACCACAGCATATTCTAAAGGCATGCTATTTTGGGTCAAGCTTATCACGTTTATAAATCCAAGATCTTCTTTTTGAAGTTTACTGATTCTATCACCAACCCTAGAGTCTGCATCTGCAATTGTTATAGAGCGTACATCCATTTCACTTCCTGGCTGGAAGGCATTATAAAACAGATGATAAAACACCCGTTCTAAATCATCAGGAGAATTATTAGTGTAAATTAGTTTTTGGGTACCTCCGTAACTAAAGGTGTCTACATCCATTTTTATATCCATAGTGTAGTCCACATGTTGCTGCCAATAGCCATAATTATTTTGACCGTAAACAAAAGACATTATTCCAAAAAAGCAAGCAAGTACAAGAGCGTTATATTTCATAAGAGTATAGATTATTTAGACAGTTTTTTAGCCATTATTAATGCATTATAAGCGTTTACGATATTTCCAGATTGTGATAATTCAGTAAAAGGTACAATACGGCCACTTTCCAAAGATACTTTTTTGTCGATAACAATTCCCGAAGCCATAAGTATTTGTTTTACTTGTGTAGCACTTAAGTTTGGATATTGAGAAAAAATTAAGGCAGCCACTCCGGCAACTAAAGGTGAAGCCATAGAGGTTCCGCTTGCAAACTCATAAGTGTTTTTAGGATAGGTTGAATAAATTTGTGATCCAGGCGCAAAAACATCCACCGTGTTTTTCCCATAATTTGAATAACCTGCAACCAGTGTTGAGCCGTATCTTGGCCCGTTGGAACCAACCTTCAAAAAAGTATTAGAAACCTCAGTACCATTGTTTATTTGATCATTAGGAAAATAATTAATTTGATCGGTATCTTTACCATCATTTCCAGCAGCAGCCACAATTAACACATCTTTTTCAGCGGCATAAGCAATAGCGTCTCTTACCCAATCACTATGAGGTGAAAACGCTTTACCGAAACTCATATTGATAACCTTAGCACCATTGTCAACAGCATAATACACACCCAAAGCAACATCTTTATCGTACTCGTCCCCACTAGGAGTATTTCGGATAGCCATAATTTTAACATTATTTGCGACTCCATTTATACCAATTCCGTTGTTGCGATTTGCTGCGATAATCCCAGAAACATGCGTTCCATGAGTACGTCCATTTTTTGCTCTTACATCCCCGTTTCCGTAGTTACGATCCTTTAAGTCATTGGGGTTGTCCCCAACAATTTTTCTTCCATCATAATTTATATTTAGATTGTAGTCTAAGCGGTCATTAAATCTTTTTAGAGCTGAGTTTAAATCTTTCATTAGAGCCTCGATACTATCAAACCCAAAACCGTAGGACTGTTTGATGATTCTTGCGTGTTTGAGCACTTCCCAGTCAGTTGTAAAAACAGACTCCACATCTTCTTTGGTATAATTTGGGTTGTTCAGATACTTCACAATCGCGGTATTGGACTCCGTTAATTGTGTTAAAATTTCATCGTATTGCTTTTTATCTCGACTGGTCTTATCGTACTCTTTGGCAAGCAGCTCCTTTGCCTCTGTATAACGAGGGTGGGTTGTATCTCCGCTAGCCACTAGTCGTACATATTCTAATTGTTCGTTGTCAGCTCCTCCTAAAAAGTTCCAACCATGAACATCGTCGATGTATCCATTATTATCATCGTCTTTGCCGTTGTTCGGAATTTCACCAGAATTAACCCAAATATTATCTTTCAGATCTTCGTGATCAATATCGATTCCAGAGTCTATAACTGCCACAACAATGGTTTTACTTTTTGGTTTCACCAATTCTTTATAGGCTTTCAGCAGACTAATTCCTGGGATTGTATCTGTTTTGAGGTCCAAATGGCTCCACTCCTTTTTTTCGGCGTCTGTAAGTTCTACTGCTTTAAGCGGAAGGGCATCAATATTTTCAATGGGTGTTGATAATATTGCGGCAGTAGATCCGCAACTTAAAATAAAGAATAGACCTAAAAAACAGGCGATTCTTTCAAGTGTTTTATTTAGGTTTGGGTTCATTTTTAAGATTAAAATAGATTATTAAAGTTGTAAGTGGCGTTAAGGCGTACCCCTTTTTCGGTATGCTTGACAGTAATTAATTCGTTATGAGCGTCATGTTCCAAAAGTAAATAATAATTTTGATCTGCTGCAAGCTTTAAAAAGCGCTCTTTTTCGTCTAATGTCAACAACGGTCTTGTGTCATACCCCATGACAAAAGGCACCGAAAGATGCCCAGCCGTAGGCAATAAATCTGCCATAAAACAGATGGTTTCTCCTTTATAAGTAATCATAGGGATCATCTGTTTATCGGTGTGTCCATTCGCAAAAAACACATCAAAACCCAGCTCAGAACCATGTAATATATCGCTGTCTGGGACAGAGATGTGTTTTAAGTGTCCACTAGCTTCTATGGGTAAAATATTTTCAGTAAGGAAAGAAGCGCGTTCTCGTTTATTTGGGGTTGTTGCCCAGTTCCAATGGTCTTTGTTGCTCCAAAAAGTCGCATTTTTAAAGGCAATTTCATAAGCTGTTTTATCAGAATTCCATTGTACACAACCTCCACAGTGATCAAAGTGCAAATGAGTTAAAAATACATCTGTGACATCGTCTCTACAAAATCCATGTGAGTCAAGTGCGCCATCCAAAGAATGCATCCCCCAACGGAAATAGTAATTAAAAAATTTATCACTTTGTTTATTTCCCATTCCCGTGTCAATTAAGATCAAACGGTTTCCGTCTTCGATTAACAAACAGCGAGATGCAATGTCAATCATATTGTTTTTATCGGCGGGATTTGTTTTACTCCAAATGGATTTTGGCACCACACCAAACATTGCCCCCCCGTCTAATTTAAAATTGCCAACATTGATAGGGTATAGCTTCATCCTAATCCTTGTTTATAATTGCATTCAGTCGAACCCCAAAGTCTAGCAAAGCTTTTATTTCCTTAATGCTTGCGATGCGTTCTTTGCTAAAAACTAACAACCCATCTTTACTAGATTCTATGTGATAATAAGCGTTGCTTTCAAAAAACAGTACAAGTTCGTCTGTAAAAAGAGTTCTAATATCTTGCGCATTTTCGCCTCTTAGATAAAATCTTTTTGAAAAGTCAGCGTGGTTTTTAATCGCAATATCTCTATAGCCAGCCAACGCATAAAACCGTTCTAATAACCCTTCCCTGTCTAACGTAAATACAGGAACACTTGAAGATGTTTTGATGTAAAGCATAGTGGATCGAACAACTTCCTTGGCAATAAACTCTCCTTCTGAAAAGGTAATATCAAACAAGTGACAAGGGCTCTTTTTAGCCGAAAGTTGATTAAAAACAGTTTCGACTTTTTTCGTTTTAAAATAGATAAAATCTTCAAGGAAGGCACTGTTTTTTCGTTTCAAAGGATCGAAGCTTAATTCAAAATCATTTGCTATCAGCTCCAAATTATTTTGACGCTTTGTTTTGTTATTGGGAATAATGTTTTGAAGTGGCAACAGGCGTCTTAACGCAAAAGGGTGCTCCGATTCTGTACCTAAAATGTCCAGTCCAATCACGCCAATATTACCCCCTTTTTTAGTAAATAGTTCTTGATAATCATGCACATTTTCCATGACAGAATGGTCTACAAAACCACACAACGAAAAATCTAGAATGACATCACTTTGCTCCGGAATCGCTTCTAATTTAGTCTTAAGGATGTTAAAATTGAGAAAACTACAAAAGTGTTTCACACTGATAAAATAACTTCCGTTTTCTTCTTTGAACATTAACACATTTGGTTTTAGAACATTCTTTATAAATAAACTAAGACTTTTTGTGACAACAACATGAATAATAAATGTTGCAATTAAGCCCGCAACAATTCCAGAAATCAACCCAACCTTTAAGGTTACAAATAGAGTTGCAAAGAAGATAATTAACTGTTCTTTTCCAATGGTAAAAATACGACGTACTACATCAGGAGAAGCCAGTTTATAACCTGTATATACAAGAATTGCCATCAAGGCAGTGAGCGGAATTCTTGTGAGTTCGGTACTAAAAAGAAGAATGAATAGAACCAAAAACAAGGCATGGAATAAATTCGAAGACCGATTGCTTCCGCCATTATTAACGTTTACCGAACTTCTTGCAATTACCGTTACAACATTTAACCCTCCTAAAAACCCGCTAACGACTGTAGCCAGTCCGAGCGCTTTAATGTCTTTGTTTACGTTGGAGCGTCTTTTACTAACGTCTAATTTATCAACCGCTTTGATACTTAATAAGGATTCAATACTCGCAATTAAGGTCAAGGCAATAACGCTAGACCAAAAGGGAAGTGTACCCACCATTTCAAAATTTGGTGTGGGAATAGTTGTTATTATTTGTTGAATATTTGGAATGCCAGGAATCATATAGGCACTTGAAATTGGGTTCGGTGCTTGCAGAACCAATTCATAATAATAACTAAATCCAACGTAAACAATGACGATCCACATGGGTGCTGGAATAAGCTGAAGGTACTTATTTCTAATTTTGGAATAAAAGACCATAATAGCTAGGCTTATAACTCCGGCTAGTGCGGCATAAATAAAGCTTTTGTCTTGATAATTGATAACTGTAATTAAAGTGTTTGGAATTTCCAGTAAGTAGTCAATCCCATTGTCTTTTACAATTTTATTGCCAAGCATGATGTGAAATTGTTTACCTAAAATAATGAGTCCTATGGCCGCCAACATTCCCTGAATTGCCGAGGATGGAAAATAGTCTGCTAATTTTCCTAGTCGTAAAAATCCAAGGATGACTAAAATAATTCCAGAGCATATAATTGCGGCGTACGTTGCGGTCAGTCCAAGCGTTGTAATTGCCACCAAAACGACGCCTACCAATCCATTTCCAGGTCCAGAGATGGTCACAAAGCTCCCGCCTAAAATGGAGACAATGACACCACCAACGATCGCTGTGATCACTCCAGCAATGGGGGGGGCTTCACTAGCCATTGCCAGCCCTAACCCTAAGGGTAGTGCAATAAGGCTAACCACTAAGCCAGAAAACATATTTTTAGGTAAGGCTTTTATAAACCCAACAAATGAAGTTTCTTTTGTTCTCATTGCACAATTAATACATCGGTTGGTAACTCAGTTAAAATATGTTCAATATCGTGTGGAAATAAGCGGTCCCAAAATGTCATTTTGGTCGGCGCATTCATCACTAATAAATCGGCACGTGCTACTTGTGCATAGTGACCTATTGAGTAGCCTCGTTTTCCAAAAATTGGTTGGGACTTTATGGTCATGTCTTTTGTATAGTTTGCAGGAATTGTGTCTAATACTTTTTTCACACGCGCTTCTTCTCTTAAACGCAAACGCTCTTTAACAATAGTAGACTTTCTAAGAGATTTGTCGTCATCAACTTTTACACTCACTTCGTCTTGTTCAATTTCTTCAACAACCGTAATTTTATCGACACCTAATTTGTGACCAACCAAAAACGCCGTTGTTAAGGTTTCCTTTGTTTTAGGATCTTTTAAGCCATTGACCACAATGTGTTTACAAGGGACGCGTTTTACTGAGGGGTTGATTAAAAGGAGAACCGAGCAACTTGCTTGGCGTGTAATTTTTCGGGCGATAGATCCGAGATAGTATTTCAAAAAATTCTCTTTTTTGAGCGCTCCAATAATAAGCAAATCGATATTTTTTTCTTTTGTAGAAGACAGAATGACGTCCACGGGATCACCGGGCTGGAATAGCAACTCAAACTCTAAACCCTTACTTTTGAAGGGGCTTAAAAATCTTAAAAAGATACTGGTTTTTTCTTCAGAAGCTTCGCCGACATGTATGAGCACTAGTTTGCTGCTGAAACACAAAGCGAAACGGGCCGCCTCATTAATATTGGCTTCTAGATTTGGAGAAAAAGTAACCCCAATTCCAATCGTTTTAAAAGCAAGAGTGCTCAATCGTTTTTGTGTTTAAAGATTATCCTGAAATATAAGACTTTCTTTAAAAATATAAAAACCAAAAATTAGATTAATCGTTGAGCTTTAGAACAGCCATAAATGCTTCTTGTGGGATTTCAACACTTCCTACTTGACGCATTCGTTTTTTACCTTTTTTCTGATTCTCTAAAAGCTTTCGTTTTCTCGAAATATCTCCTCCATAACACTTGGCAGTCACATCTTTGCGAACTGCTTTTACGGTTTCTCTAGAAATAATTTTCGCGCCAATTGCAGCCTGAATAGGAATATCAAATTGTTGCCTTGGAATGAGTTCTTTTAGTTTGGCACACATTTTTTTACCAATAGTTACCGAGTTATCTATGTGGATTAATGCCGAAAGAGCGTCCACAGTTTGCCCATTTAGCAGCACATCCACCCTTACGAGTTTTGAAACTCGCATCCCGATAGGTGAATAATCAAAGGAAGCATAGCCTTTTGACACGGTTTTTAAACGGTCATAAAAGTCAAATACAATTTCAGCTAAAGGCATATCAAAAGTTAATTCCACTCGCTCAGGAGTTAAATAGTTTTGACTTGTAATTTGCCCCCGCTTTTCAATACATAACGACATGACGTTTCCAACAAAATCAGACTTTGTAATGATAGAGGCTTTAATATAGGGTTCTTCAATACGGTCTAGCCCCGAAGGGTCTGGTAAATCTGTTGGGTTGTTAAGTATTACAACGGTATCTGGGTTTTTACGTGTAAACGCATGGTAAGATACGTTGGGAACCGTTGTAATAACGGTCATATTAAATTCACGCTCTAGGCGTTCTTGTATAATTTCTAAATGCAACATTCCTAAAAACCCACATCTAAATCCAAAGCCTAATGCCGCAGAACTTTCCGCTTGAAAAACTAGAGAGGCATCGTTCAGCTGTAGTTTTTCCATAGAAGCGCGTAGCTCTTCGTATTCTTCAGTGTCTACAGGATACAGTCCTGCAAAAACCATTGGCTTAACGTCCTCAAATCCTTCGACCGCTTCGGTTGTAGGGAATTTTGCATCTGTAATGGTATCTCCAACTTTTACTTCCCGAGCGTCTTTGATTCCTGTTATTAGGTATCCAACATCACCGGTTTTAATTTCTTTTTTTGGAGTTTGGGTTAGGTTGAGCGTTCCTACCTCATCTGCTCCATACACTTTTCCAGTTGCAATAAACTTTACCTGCTGGTTTTTTTTAATGCTACCATTTACGATTTTAAAATACGTTTCAACCCCCCTAAAAGAGTTGTAAACGGAATCAAAAACAAGTGCTTGTAATGGTGCTTCAGGATCGCCTTCTGGGGGAGGAATTGTTTCTATGATAGCAGATAAAATGGCTTCAATTCCAATACCTGTTTTGGCACTTGCAGGAATGACCTCTGAAGGGTCACAGCCTAGAAGTTCTACAATATCGTCGGTTACTTCTTCAGGATTTGCGCTTGGTAAATCAACTTTATTTAAAACGGGAATAATTTCTAGATCATTCTCCAGAGCTAAGTATAAATTTGAAATAGTTTGTGCCTGTATGCTTTGTGCAGCATCTACAATCAAAAGGGCACCCTCACAAGCAGCGATGGATCGAGATACTTCATAACTAAAATCAACGTGCCCGGGGGTGTCAATTAAGTTTAAAGTATATTCTTGACCCTTGTAGGTATAGTCCATTTGAATTGCATGAGATTTGATCGTAATCCCACGTTCGCGCTCCAAATCCATACTGTCGAGTAATTGACTTTGCTTTTCACGCTCAGTAACGGCGCCTGTAAAGTCCAACAAACGATCTGCCAAGGTGCTTTTACCGTGGTCAATATGGGCGATGATACAAAAGTTTCTAATATGCTTCATTTACTCTGTTTCAGGTTGCGTTGAATGTGAAGGCAAAAGTAATCAAATTTACCACACAATATTTAGATAAATTAATGACGGTCGATCAGGGATTGAATCCGTCGTATTGTTTCGGACCTTCCTATTAGATAGATAATGTCAAAAACATCAACTCCTTCAAGCGCGCCAACAAGCGCAACTCTTAGTGGCATCATTATTTTTCCAAAGCCGATTTCGTTTTGTGTGATCCATCCTTTTATAGCAGTTTGAAGTGCCTCAACAGAACTGTCGTCGGCTGTTTCTAGCTGTTTAATGAGTTGAGTCATTAGATCTTTAGAATGTTCTTTCCATGCTTTTTTAAGGGCTGCTTCTGTAAAACTTTCAGGGGCTTTAAAAAAGTAATGGCTTAATCCCCAAAATTCCGACGGAAAGGTAGCGCGTTCTTTGATGAGGTTTACAACAAGTTCTACATAACCAGGATCTATTGTTTTGAGTTCTGGTGTTGTGTTTATAAATGTCTCGGTTAATGTTTCGGTACTTGCTTTTTGCATGTACTGGTGGTTGAACCATTTTGTTTTATCTGGATCAAATCGTGCACCGGCTTTATTAATGTTTTTCAATTCAAAGGAGTCTACAAGCTCACTTAATGAAAAAAGCTCTTGCTCTGTACCTGGGTTCCACCCTAAGAAAGCTAAGAAATTAACAACAGCTTCCGGAAAGTAACCACTTTCTTTGTAGCCTTTTGAGACACTATCAGTTGTAGGGTCTTCCCAACTTAATGGAAACACAGGAAACCCGAGCTTATCACCATCACGTTTGCTCAGTTTTCCCTTTCCTGTTGGTTTTAAGATCAGTGGTAAGTGCGCAAATTCAGGTGCTTCCCAGCCAAATGCTGTGTAAAGCAATTGGTGCAATGCCAAGGAAGGCAGCCATTCTTCTCCACGAATGACATGTGTAATTTTCATTAAATAATCGTCTACGATATTGGCAAGGTGATAGGTAGGCATTCCATCTGACTTGAACAACACTTTGTCATCAAGGGTATTGGTGTCAATTTTTATGGTGCCTCTAATCAAGTCGGTAAGCTCAAGGGTTTGATCTTGAGGAGCTAAAAAACGTACCACATAGTCATCGCCATTAGCAATTTTTTCAGCGACCTCTTCTTTTGATAACACCAAAGAATTAATCAGTCTACCTCGGGTTCTGTTGTGCCAATTGTAGATAAAAGTTTTGCCATTTGCATCGTGGTTTTTACGCTCTTCGTCCAAAGCTTCCGCTGTGTCAAAGGCGTAATAGGCTTTGTTGTTTTCAATCAAAAAATCGACGTACTGTTTGTATAAATGCTTGCGTTCGCTTTGTCTGTACGGCCCAAAACCACGGTCTTTTCCAGGGCCTTCATCAAAAGGAATGTTGCACCAGTCTAATGCGTTTACAATATAGTCTTCAGCACCTTCAACATAGCGTTTTTGGTCGGTATCTTCGACGCGAAGTACAAAAGTGCCTCCGTGTTTTTTTGCAAACAGGTAATTAAAAAGAGCGGTTCGCACACCTCCAATATGGAGTGGCCCTGTGGGACTGGGTGCAAATCGTACGCGAATAGGAGTGTTCATGGTCTTGTATTAGTGCTACAAAGATAGAATTGCTGAATAGATTCCCCAAAGAAATAGGCGGCGTTTTTGATCTGCTTAAATCAACCAGTAGTTAAGAGTTTTTCAAGGCGGGTGTTTTTTTAAATTTTTTTGTTTCGCTAATGGTTTTGTATGAGAACAGTAGGGCAATAAATAAGCACAGAACTTTCGTTTTAGCGTTTAAACCGTTATTTTTTATATACGTTGTTTAAATTTTAAATAATAATTCTCACTTCTCAATGTGAAAACTATATGAGTATTAAAATAATATGGTCTTATAAATAGAATTGGTCCTAACAAAAAAAGCCACAACCAAAGGCTGTGACTTTAAAAAAAGGAGGGGTATAATCCCTTATAAATCAAACTTAATGCCTTGCGCTAGAGGCAACTCATCAGAATAGTTAATCGTATTGGTTTGTCGGCGCATGTACACTTTCCAAGCATCAGAACCAGACTCACGTCCGCCTCCAGTTTCTTTTTCACCACCAAAAGCACCACCAATTTCGGCACCAGAAGTTCCAATATTTACATTGGCAATCCCACAGTCAGAACCAGCATAAGACAAGAATTTTTCAGCTTCTTTTAGCTCATTGGTCATAATCGCAGACGACAAGCCTTGCGCTACACTATTTTGTTTTTGGATGGCATTTTCTACGCCACCAGAATACTTCATTAAATATAAGATCGGCGCAAAAGTTTCGTGCTGTACAATTTCAAAATGATTTTCGGCCTCAATAATTGCAGGCTTTACATAACAACCACTTTCATAGCCTTTACCCTCTAAAACACCACCATCGACCAGCACTGTGCCACCTTCGGCTTTTGCTGTTTCAATCGCCGCTAAATAAGTGTTTACAGAATCATGATCAATCAAAGGCCCAATGTGGTTGTTTTCATCTAATGGATTTCCAATCGTCAATTGTCCATATGCTCCCACAATAGCATCTCTTACTTTATCATAAACAGACTCGTGAATAATCAATCTGCGCGTTGAAGTACAACGTTGTCCGCAAGTGCCTACAGCACCAAAAATAGCACCTGGAACCACCACTTTTAAATCTGCTGTTGGGGTTATAATAATGGCGTTGTTGCCACCTAATTCTAGCAAGGACTTTCCAAAACGCTGAGCAACAGTTGCGCCAACAATTCTTCCCATTCTAGTAGAGCCAGTTGCAGACACCAAAGGCACTCTGGTATCTGTTGTCATCATTTCTCCAATATTATAATCGCCATTGATGATTGAGGAAATACCTTCAGGCAAGTTGTTTTCTTTTAATATTTCGGCAATAATATTTTGACAGGCAATAGAGCATAAAGGTGCTTTTTCAGAACCTTTCCATACACATACATCGCCACAAATCCAAGCCAAAGCCGTATTCCAAGCCCAAACGGCTACAGGAAAATTAAAAGCAGAAATAATGCCTACCACGCCAATTGGGTGCCATTGCTCTCGCATCACATGGCCAGGACGTTCAGAAGGAATGGTTTGCCCGTTTAATTGTCGAGACAATCCAACTGCAAAATCACAGATGTCAATCATTTCCTGAACTTCTCCATATCCTTCTTGTAGGGATTTCCCCATTTCGTAAGAAACCAATTTTCCGAGAGGCTCTTTTAAATCTCTTAACTTATTTCCAAATTGACGTATAATTTCACCACGTTGGGGTGCAGGCATTGTGCGCCACACGGGAAACGCTGCCGTTGCCGCCGTCATCACCGCTTCATAATCTTCTTGAGAAGTGCAAACAACACTTCCAATTTTTTGACCATCTACAGGTGAAAAACTATCGATACTAGGTCCGTTAGCAAAACTATTTGCGCCTGTTGACGTTCCTAAGTTTATAGCTTTTACACCAAGAGCATCTAGTGCTTCTTGGATTTTAAAATCAGTTGAGATTGTATTCATTTATATTGTTTTAATAATCGTTTCAAGTTGCGAATATAATAATTTTACCCCCACTTTAATGATAATTACACAATCATTTCCAGTTGCAAAAGGGTGTCTTGCTGAGGTAAGAATTATAATATTTTACGTCGCCTGTAACCTCCTGTCCGAGCCAATCGGGTTTGGAGAACTTTTCGTCTTCAGAACCTAGCTCAACTTCTGCCACAACCAAGCCTTGGTTGGACCCTAAAAATTCATCGACTTCAAAAACATGCTTTCCTACAATAACCTCATATCGAATTTTACTGATCACATGGTCTTCACACAGCTTTAGAAGTGCATCGGCATCTGTTTTAGAAATTTCTTTTTCCCATTCAAACCGGCTGAGGCCACTGTTATTACTTTTTCCTTTTACAGTGATAAACCCAACCTGGTCTTTAAGCCGAATCCGAACAGTTCTTTCAGGATCAGAATTTAGATACCCTTGGGTAATAGAAGACTTTTTGGAAGCCTCTTTACGGTAGTCATTATGGGTGACCAAAAATTTACGTTCAATTTCAATCATAAAACAGAAGTTAGAAGTTCTAAATTTACACTATGTCAACCGAATTATCATTACAAAACAGAAAACAACTTTTTTTAATAGCAATATAGTACAGTACTGCTAGAAAATATGAAAGGATTCTTCTGGTTTGCTAAGATTTTGCCCAGAGAATACAATCAATATTTGAATATTCGCAAAAATAGTGGTTTTATAGATGCGTATTGGCTAGGCTTTAGTAATTTTGGAGGCACTAAAATGTAAACAAGCAATGTCGACACAGCCAAAAATCACAAGGTTCAACCAAAATGTATTATCAAAATACCAAATATACAACAGTATATTTATGACTTTGCCTTTTGATACCATCACAAAAACAGGTGCGTTGTTACCTCTTTTTTTTGAAACCTGTCAAAAAGGATTTGCAAATGATGAAGATCCTACAGCAATTGTAAATTCATTTTTTAAGAAATACCAAGCTAGACGCTCTCCGAAAAGTCAAATTGATTTACTGTTTCGTTTTATACAATATATTGAACGTCAAGTAGTCCTTTTTGATGCTATTGAAGACGCCGCCTTTCCAGTTGTCAACAACATGGATGGTATAGGAACGCTGCGAAGCCTGAAAGAAAAGGTGACGTCTGAAAATAAATTAGAAGTGCTGCAGAAGTACTTAGAAGAATTTAAAGTGCGCATTGTACTCACGGCACACCCTACACAATTTTACCCTGGTTCTGTATTAGGAATTATTACTGACCTAACGGAAGCCATTCGTGAAAATGACTTATTTCGCATCAATGAACTTTTAGCCCAATTGGGAAAAACACCTTTTTTCAAACAGAAAAAACCAACGCCATATGATGAAGCCGTTAGCTTAATATGGTATTTAGAACATGTGTTTTACAAGTCTTTTGGGACGGTTTATGACTACATCCAACAAAACATTTTTGACGGAAAGCACATTGATAATGACATTATAAATATTGGATTCTGGCCAGGAGGAGATCGAGACGGCAACCCGTTTGTAACCCCAGAAATCACACTCAAAGTAGCAGCAAGACTTCGAGAAACGGTTATAAAAAATTACTATCGCGATGTACGTGGTCTTAAAAGAAAACTGTCTTTTGCCGGAATCGAAGACCGTATTATCGCACTAGAAGTAGAGCTTTATAAAATTGTAACACAAAAGAAATCGACCCTTACTCTAGAAGGTTTAACATCAGAGCTAAAAGAAATTAAGGACATAATTGTTGAAAAACACCAGTCGATGTATGCTTCTGAGGTGAATAGCCTTTTGAATAAGATTCACTTATTTGGATTCCATTTTTCTACTTTAGACATCCGACAAGACAGTCGTGCACACGCCAAAGTATTTAATGACATGGTGGATGTGCTGATAGAAAGTGGAAGCGAGGTATTTCCAAAAAACTACCACAGTCTACCAGAAATGGATCAGGTTAGAATACTGTCAACCATCAAAGGTACCGTTGATTTGTCATTGATATCAAATAAAGATACGTTAAAGGCACTCAAAACAATGGCGGCTATAAAAACAATCCAACAGACAAATGGAGAAAAAGCTGCGAATCGTTATATTATAAGTAACAATCAAAGTACGCTTCACGTGATGCAATTGTATGCCATGCTAAAGCTTGTCGCTTTTCACGAAAAACTTACAGTTGACGTAGCACCACTTTTTGAAACGATTACCGACTTGGAAAATGCACCACAGGTAATGGAAGATTTGTATTCCAATCCAGAATATGCAGCACACCTAAAATCTCGTGGCAACAGACAAACCATTATGCTTGGGTTTAGTGATGGCACAAAAGATGGAGGGTATTTAATGGCCAACTGGGCTATTTATAAAGCAAAAGAATTACTGACCGCAATGTCTAGAAAATATGATATTACGGTGATTTTCTTTGACGGTCGAGGCGGACCACCTGCAAGAGGTGGTGGAAAAACACACAATTTCTATGCGTCTTTAGGACCAACAATAGAAGATAAAGAGGTGCAGTTAACGATTCAAGGGCAAACGATCAGCTCTAATTTTGGAACACTAGAATCCTCGCAATACAATCTTGAACAGTTAATTAGTTCAGGCATACACAACAGTCTTAGCGATAAGGACCTTAGAATGACACCCGAAAACAGAGAAGTCATGTCTCAGCTGTCTAAATTGAGTTACGAGGCATATGTAGATTTTAAAGCGCATCCTAAGTTTATTTCTTACTTAGAACACATGAGTACTTTAAAGTTTTATGCCAAAACCAATATTGGAAGTCGCCCATCTAAACGAGGGAAAGCGGAAGGCTTGGTGTTTGAAGATTTACGTGCCATTCCGTTTGTAGGCTCTTGGAGTCAGTTGAAGCAAAATGTTCCAGGATTTTTTGGCGTAGGAACAGCGCTTAAACACTACGAAGACATAGGAGAGTTTGATAAAGCACAACACTTGTTTAAAACGTCTGATTTTTTCAAAACATTAATTGAAAACAGTATGATGTCCTTATCTAAGTCTTTCTTTGATTTGACAAAATACATGTCTAAAGATCCAGAATATGGAGCGTTTTGGAATGTAATTTATAGCGAATACGTTACCACTAAACGCTTGTTGTTAAAACTTACAGGATATAACGAATTGATGCAAGAAGAGCCAGCTGGTAAGGCCTCTATTTCTGTAAGAGAATCTATTGTGTTGCCCTTGTTAACGATCCAACAATATGCTTTAAAGAAAATTCAGGAACTTGAAAAAGAAAGCCCTAAGGACGACGCTCAGATAGCAATTTACGAAAAAATCGTCATGCGCTCGTTATTCGGAAACATCAATGCAAGTCGAAACTCTGCATAAACTACAATTTATATTAAATTAAAAAGCCTCTAGATACATCTAGAGGCTTTTTGTTGACTAATTAAATAAACAGTTAATGCTCATTTAATCTAAAATCTGGGTAAGCGTCCATTTGGTGTTCGTGCGCATCAAGACCTTCAAGCTCTTCTCGTTCCGAAACTCTGATACCTACTGTTTTCTTTAGCACGAATATGATAATAAATGAAGTTGCTATACAAAACACAGCGTAAGATAACACGCCAACGAGTTGCACTAGAAATTGATCAAACCCAGCCATGGCTCCAAAAAGCCCCACAGCTAGAGTTCCCCATATTCCGCAAATAAGGTGTACGGCAATGGCCCCTACAGGGTCATCTAGTTTTATTTTATCAACCAAGCTCACAGCAAACACAATGAGTGCTCCAGCAACGGCTCCAATTAGAATTGCATCGCCTGGGCTCATTTGATCAGCACCAGCAGTAATCCCTACAAGACCTCCTAAAATACCATTCAGGAACATTGTTAAGTCTAAATTTTTAAATAATAATGTAGAAGTAAGCATGGCTATGACACCTCCAGCAGCAGCAGCCAAACAAGTGGTTACTAATGTTAGTGAGGTAGCTTCTGGGTTTGCAGAGAGTACAGAACCCCCATTAAAACCAAACCAACCTAACCATAAAATAAGTACGCCTGCAGTTGCTAACGGAATACTATGTCCTGGGATAGCTTGTGGTTTCCCGTTATTAAATTTTCCAATTCGAGAGCCTAATAGGTAAACAGCGACAAGAGCGGCCCATCCACCAACAGAATGTACAAGTGTTGAGCCTGCAAAGTCGTAAAACCCTTCGGCGTCCCCGATTGATAGGGATGATAAAAATCCACCACCCCATTGCCAAGAACCGGCAATTGGATAAACGAACCCTACATATATAACTGTAAAAACCATAAACGCACCAATTTTCATGCGTTCTGCCACAGCTCCAGAAACAATGGTTGCTGCAGTTGCTGCAAACATGCCTTGGAATAAAAAGTCAGTCCAATAAGTGTAGCCTTCGTTGTAAGTTAAGTCAAGTGCGCCATCTGCTAACGGAGCATCCAGTCCAAATCCAGCAAATCCGACAACGCCGTTAAAATCGCCTGGATACATTAGGTTAAAACCTACAATGTAGTAAAGTAAAAGCCCAACGGTAATAATAAAGATGTTTTTAAATAAAATGTTAATCGTGTTTTTTTGACGCGTAAGCCCGATTTCGAGAAACGCAAACCCCGCATGCATAAAAAAGACGAGAGCCGTACAGATCATCATCCATACGTTATTGATAGTAAGTAATTCCATTGCTGTTATTTTAATGTGTTTCCGCCTTTTTCGCCGGTTCTAATTCTGTACACTTCATCAATTTGTGACACAAAGATTTTTCCATCTCCAACATCTCCAGTAGAGCCAGCTGTGAGAATGGCATTGATTGTCACTTCTTCATAATCATCATTAACGACAATAGACAAATAACGTCTTTGAATATCACTTGTGCTATAAGAAACACCTCGGTATACATGGCCTTCTTTTTCGTTTCCTAGACCTGTGACGTCCCAGTACGAAAAGAAATTTACACCGACTTCATGCAGTGCTTTTTTGACACTAGAAAACTTAGATTTTCTAATGATTGCCTCTACTTTTTTCATTGGATTAAATTTTTAGTTTGCATTCAAAAGTAAATAAAAACAAAATAACCCCTATTAAATTTAGGGGTGAGCGAAATATTTTTATCATATTGATAAAATTAACCCACTTATAATAATGGTATGTTAAACATTTAAGTCAAAACACATAATAAATAAAAACCCCAGAAGCATATAGCCTCTAGGGTTTTTAACACAAACTAAAAATCACAAACTTATTTTTAATTTTTTGAGAGCATTTAAATGCTCAATATGATTTTGAAATTAGTCTTGACCTCTTTCTCTTTTTCCAGGATACGCAATAGATCCATGCTCAGAGATGTCAAGTCCAGCAACTTCTTCTTCTTCTGTTACTCTTAATCCAACCGTCTTTTTAAGGATTCCAAACACGATGAAAGAAAGGACAACAGCCCATACAGCATATGCTAATCCACCAGTAAGTTGTGAAACAAGTTGCGCAGAACCACCGCCGTTAAATAATCCAATTGGACTATCACCGTCAATTCCCCAAAGTCCAATAACAATGGTTCCCCAGAATCCAACAACTCCGTGTACAGAAGCAGCACCAATAGCATCATCAATTTTAAGTTTCTTTTCGATAAATTCGATAGAGAACACTACAATGATACCACCAATAAGACCTGCTAATACAGCACCACCGGCACTCATGTTCCCACAACCTGCAGTGATACTAACTAGTCCGGCTAAAGCACCGTTTAATGATTGTGCCAAATGTGGCTTTCCGTACCAGATCCATGTGGTGATCAGTGCACCTAAAGCACCAGCAGCAGCAGCAAGATTCGTGAACAACACTACTGTTGAAGCAGCAACGGCATCGTCTCCACCCCAAGCAAGCTGAGATCCACCATTAAAACCAAACCATCCTAACCATAGTATGAACACCCCTAAGGTTGCTAATATTTGGTTGTGACCTGGAATAGGCATTACTTTTCCATCTACATATTTTCCAATTCTAGGGCCTACTAAGTAAGCAGCAACTAGAGCAGCAAAACCACCTACAGCATGAACGATTGAAGATCCAGCAAAGTCAATAAAACCAAGTTCTGTTAACCATCCTGATCCTTGCCATTGCCATCCCCCTGCAATTGGGTAAATGATAGCGGTCATTACAATTGAAAAGATAACGTAAGTTGAATATTTTGTTCTTCCAGCAATTGCTCCAGAAACAATAGTAGCAGCAGTTGCAGCAAACATTGTTTGGAAGAACAAATCCGCACCTTCTCCTTGCATGATTCCACTCCAGAAAAACCATCCGTTTGAAGTGTCACCATACATTAAAGAGTACCCTACAAACCAGTAAGTAAGAGATCCTACAGCAATATCAAGCAAGTTTTTCATTGCGATATTCACTGCATTTTTTGAACGTGTCATTCCAGATTCTACTAAAGTAAAACCGGCTTGCATAAAGAATACTAAGATACCAGATAATAGCATCCATAACATTCCCATGTCGTCTTTGATTGCACCAGCAAGACTCTCAACCGCAGCGGCATCCTGAATTACTAGAGGCAAGTTGTTAATTAAATGTGACATAATTATATAATTTATTAGTTAATATTGGTACAGGTACTAGAAAGAATAAACGGCAGCAATTGTAAGGGCTGTTACATTTTTTTCAGCAGCGATTCCTTCAATAACTAAATCGTCAGAGCTGTCATAACGCAATTCTGTGACTAACTTTAAGTTATCGTCTAACTGTGTACTTCCAGTAAGTGTTAAAGCAAAAAGGTCTTCGCTTTCATCTCCAGAAATTAGAGAGAAAAATTCTGGACGTAATCCTAATGCAAACGTTTCAGAGAAAGTGTTCTCTAAATACAATGCAGCGCCTTGGTAGCCAGCATCTTCTTCGTCAGAATATGCATAAGCAGCATTGATTCCTACGTAAAAAGAATCTGATAAGTCAAACCCACCTGTGTAATCTACAAAGATAGCATCTGTTGCAGAAGTTTCAGTTACCGCGCCATAGATGAAGTTCAAGTACTGTCCTTTATAACCAACTTGAGCGCCAAATTGAGTTGCACCGCTTTCATTAGCGTCAGCACTAGAAATAGCGTGTGCATTGGTAACAGCTAATAAAAAAGATAAATCTTCAGAAGCAGCGTAGTCTAACTTCACACCTGTGTGAGAAAATGGACCTGCGTTAAACAAATAAGATACAGAATAGTTAAAGTTAGCTGCAGGAGAAATCACTTCATATCCTAAAAAGGTATTGAACTGTCCAGCAGTAATTGTAACGGATTCACTTACGTTATAGTAAGCGTACAATTGGTTGATGGCTCCGGCCATGTTTGCATCATCAGCTCTTGGTCCAAAAGCAAGATCAGCAACAACACCAGACTTGGCGCCATCATAAGAAAACACGGTGTTTGCCATTCCCAATCCAAAACCATTTGCTTTTTCGGGGTTTGCAATTAAGAGTCCGGGGGTTCCCGTGCCATCTACTGTGTTCGTAGTTCCGTACACATCTACGGTTCCAGATACTGATAATTTAGGAGCTTCTTCTTGTGCGTTTAGAGTCATCGCTCCAACAAAAACAATTGCACTTAAAATAATTTTTTTCATAATAGTTAATTTTACTAGTTAATATTTTTAGTTATTGGGCCAAAACTAACAATTAATTACTTACACCCCTTTAAAAAATAGGGCAATGACTTAACTTTTATGTAATATTTAATTTAGACCCCTAAAATTTTAGGGTATTTATGTTTTAACGGTGTTTTTTTTAATATTTCAGCAATGTATAGATTCTTTAGAATTGTTTTGCCCCCCCCCCAAACCCACAATGGCGGTAGTAAAGAAAAACATCTAATTTTCCAATTGATTATTCAATAGTCTAAAGAGGGTTTCATTGCTCAAAACGCATTAATAGGTATTCTAAATTGGAATTTCGAAAAAGTGACTTTGCTTTTTTCAAAATCGAGTTTTACCAATTATCTTACATCCTTATTAAGATTAAACCAAAAATAATTTTAAGTATGTTAGAAAAGCAAGGACTTTATTTACCCGAATTTGAGCACGACAATTGTGGTGCTGGTTTTATATGTAGTTTAACAGGTAAGCGTTCGAATGATATCATTCATAAAGCATTAGAAATTTTAGTAAAACTAGAGCATAGAGGTGCCGTTAGCTCTGATGGAGTTACTGGAGATGGCGCAGGAATTCTTATTGATATTCCGCATGAATTCTTCAAAACATTTTGTGAATTTGAACTACCAGAAACTGGACAATATGCCGTTAGTAATGTCTTCTTACCCCGTAAAGAAAATCAAAGAGCTTACTGTGTTGATGTTTTTGAAACCGAAATAAAAAAACAAGGATTGCAAATTCTTGGCTGGAGAGATGTGCCTGTAAACAGTGCTGTTTTAGGAGAAATTGCCAAAACAACAGAGCCTTTTGTCAAGCAGATATTTATTAGTAAATCAGATAACAAGCAAACAGAGTTTGATTTTAACCTTAAATTATTTGCTGCACGAAAAATTGCAGAACATACAATATATGATTCAAAACTATCCGAATCAAAGTTTTTCTACCTTCCAAGCCTCTCAACCAAAATAATTATTTTTAAAGGGTTATTAAAACCAGAACATATAAATGAATATTATCTAGATCTTTTTAATTCGACTTTAGACACGCGACTGGCTCTAGTACACCAGCGCTTTTCAACCAATACATTTCCTACATGGGATTTAGCACAACCTTTCAGATACATCTGTCATAACGGAGAAATAAATACGTTAAGAGGAAATGTGTCTCGCATGTTTTCAAGAGAAGAAATTATAAAAAGTGATGCCTTTGGTGATGACATAAAAAAAATCATTCCAACGATTCTCAAAGGAAAATCCGATTCAGCAACCCTAGATATGGTAGTTGAATTATTACTAATGACGGGGCGCTCACTTCCAGAAGTAATGATGATGTTAGTCCCTGAAGCCTGGGAGAAAAACCCTGACATGTCTGATTCCAAAAAGGCATTTTATGAGTACAACTCTTGCCAAATGGAACCTTGGGACGGTCCAGCATCCATTCCATTTACCGACGGAAATTTTATTGGTGCAGTTTTAGATCGAAATGGTTTACGACCATCCCGATATACCGTAACCAAAGATGGAAACGTAATCATGTCTTCCGAAACAGGCGTGGTTGATATAGAGCCAGAAGACGTAGAATTTCACGGCCGATTAGAACCAGGAAAAATGTTTTTGGTAGATATGAACCAAGGACGTATCGTGAATGATGAAGAAATCAAAGAAAAAATTGCGGCCAAACAACCGTATAGAAAATGGCTCAATGAAAACCTAATTCATTTAAAAGACATCTCAGCAAAACAAGGTCCTATTAAATATGATGAGGTTGATTTAAAGAAAAGAGAGGTTGCTTTTGGATATACAAAAGAAGACCTTAACACCATTATCCGTCCAATGGCACAATTGGGAAAAGAACCTATTGGGTCAATGGGAAGCGATACACCAATAGCCGTTTTGTCGGAACGTCCGCAGCTTATTTATAATTATTTCAAGCAAATATTCGCACAAGTAACCAACCCACCTTTGGATGGGATTCGTGAAGAACTAATTACAGATATTAGTTTAACATTGGGGAGCGATACAAACATATTTGATTGTAATTCAGAAGCCTGTAAAAAACTAAAAATTCAAAATCCTGTTATTTCAAAACACGATTTAGATAAAATTAGAAATTACGACACAAACCCTAATTTCAAGGTCGAGTCTATTTCTATTTTGTACGAAGTAAAAAGAGGATTAAACGAATTAGAAAGTGCACTTGAAGCACTCGTTTTAAAAGCGTCTAAAGCCATTGACGAAGGTGCCAATATTATCATTTTATCCGATCGGTTTGTAGATGAAAATCACGCACCAATCCCAGCACTTTTAGCATGTTCGTACGTGAATCACGCACTTCATAAACTTAACAAACGATCTAGAATCAGTTTAATAATTGAATCAGCAGAACCAAGAGAAGTCCATCATTTTGCACTTTTATTTGGATTTGGGGCGAGTGCTGTGAATCCATACATTGTAAATGAGATTGTTGAGAAACAAATTAAGGACTCAGATATTTCAGATTTAGAATACCTTACTGCCATCAAGAACTACAATAAAGCAGTTGGAAAAGGCATATTGAAAGTGATGAATAAAATTGGTATTTCTACATTAAATTCATACCGAGGTTCTCAATTGTTTGAGTGTGTCGGAATTAATACAAACACCGTTGAAAAGTATTTCCCAAACACGCCCACTCGAATTCAAGGCATTGGGTTGTTAGAGATAGAAAAAGAAATCGCCAAACGTCACAAAAAAGCATTCAACCCAACAATTGAATCCGATATTGAAATTGGGGGTGAGTATAGATGGCGTCGTGGACAAGAAAAACACATGTTTAACCCCTTGACGGTTGCCAAACTTCAAGAGTCGGTTCGCACCAATAAAGCCTCGACTTTTAAAGAATATTCGGAACTTGTAGATGATCAATCTAAGCGATTAATGACCATAAGAGGATTGTTTGAATTTGATCAATTTGATCCGATCTCAATTGATGAAGTCGAGCCTTGGACAGAAATCGTAAAACGCTTTAAAACAGGCGCCATGTCTTATGGGTCTATTAGTAAGGAAGCGCATGAAAATCTAGCTGTAGCAATGAACAGAATAGGTGGAAAAAGTAATTCTGGAGAAGGAGGAGAAGATGAAGAACGATTTTACAAAAGTTCACAAGGTGATTGGAAAAACTCATCTATCAAACAAGTGGCATCAGGGCGTTTTGGAGTCACTTCAAACTACCTTACAAGCGCTAGTGAAATTCAAATAAAAATAGCACAAGGTGCAAAACCAGGAGAAGGGGGGCAATTACCAGGTCCAAAAGTAAATCGCGAAATTGCGAAAACAAGAAACTCAACGCCTTATGTTGGATTGATATCACCACCACCACATCACGATATTTATTCTATTGAAGATTTATCTCAATTAATATACGACGTCAAATCAGCAAATAGAGCCGCACGAGTTAATGTGAAGTTAGTTTCTGAAATTGGAGTAGGAACCGTAGCTGCAGGTGTAGCCAAAGCCAAAGCAGATGTGATATTAGTTTCTGGTTTTGACGGTGGAACAGGAGCGTCCCCACTCACCTCGTTAAAACATGCTGGACTACCCTGGGAGTTAGGAATTGCCGAAGCACAACAAACGTTGGTGATGAACAACCTAAGAAATCGAATTGTTTTGGAATGTGATGGCCAGTTAAAAACCGGTCGAGATGTGGCAATTGCATGCCTATTAGGAGCCGAAGAATTTGGTTTTGCAACGGCACCCTTAGTCGCCTCAGGATGTATCATGATGCGTGTATGTCATTTAAATACATGTCCTGTAGGAATTGCAACTCAAAACCCAGAACTGCGTAAAAAATTCAAAGGAAAGCCAGAACATGTTGTAAATTACATGTATTTTATTGCTCAAGAATTACGTGAGATCATGGCGCAGCTAGGATTCAAAACCGTGGATGAAATGGTTGGTCAGGTTCAAAAACTAAACCGAAACAAAGCCATAGAACACTATAAAGCTTCTGGAATTGATTTAACACCAATTCTTCATAAAGTAGAAGTAGCGGAAGATGTGAAATTATACAACACTGAGGAGCAAGATCACAATCTAGATATCCACTTAGATTTTAAAATGATAAAACAAGCGCATCAGGGAATTTTTAGAAGACAACGCACACATTTAAAGCTTCCAATCACCAATATTGATAGAGCAGTTGGCGCAATATTAAGTAATGAAATCTCTAAGATTTATGGAGCAGACGGACTGCCACAAGACACTATAAACGTTGATTTTAATGGTTCTGCAGGACAAAGTTTTGGTGCTTTTACCACAAAAGGAGTGACCATGTCAGTTCATGGAAATACAAACGATTACCTTGGAAAAGGGTTGTCGGGTGCAAAATTAATTATCAAAGTACCTGAAACAAGTACAATTGTTCCAGAGGACAATATCATAACAGGAAATGTTACACTCTACGGAGCTACTTCCGGAGAAGTTTATATCAACGGAAAAGCTGGAGAACGTTTTTGTGTACGAAATTCTGGAGCTAAAGCAGTTGTAGAGGGAATTGGCGACCACGGTTGTGAGTACATGACTGGAGGTGTTGCTGTGATTCTTGGAGAAGTAGGTCGAAATTTTGGTGCCGGAATGAGTGGTGGTGTTGCATATGTTTTAGATGCCGACAATACATTCATTAAAAACTGCAATGGCGAAGATTTAAATATCGACCCAATCGAACTTCAGGAAGATGTGAACCAATTACGAACATTAATCGAAAATCATTTTGTAGCGACGTCAAGTCCATTAGCAAAACGTATTTTAGAAAATTGGGAAGCAACGCTTCCTAAATTCAAAAAAGTACTGCCAGAAGAGTACAGACAGGCATTATTAAGATTAGAAAAAGAACAACTAGAAACAGTTTAAGGATGGGAAAGACTACAGGATTTTTAGAATTTGAGCGACAAGATGAAACCTATCAAGCGCCAAAAGAAAGAATAAAAAATTATAAGGAATTTACAATTCCACTAGAAGAGTCTAAATTAAAAGATCAAGGTGCGCGCTGTATGGATTGCGGAATCCCGTTTTGTCATAGCGGTTGTCCTCTTGGGAATTTAATTCCAGATTTTAACGATAAAGTTTACAAAGGCAAATGGAAAGAAGCTGCTGAAATTTTACATTCCACCAATAATTTTCCAGAATTTACAGGAAGACTATGCCCTGCGCCTTGTGAAGAAGCCTGTGTTTTAGGGATTAATGAAGACCCTGTAAGCATCGAGAACATTGAAAAAAACATTGTTGAAACCGCCTTTACCGAAGGGTGGATTACCGCACAACCTCCAAAGGTAAGAACCGATAAAACCGTTGCTGTCATTGGTTCTGGCCCTGCAGGACTTGCTGCTGCACAACAATTAAATAGAGCCGGTCATACCGTTACTGTTTTTGAGCGCGATCATAAAGTTGGTGGATTATTACGTTATGGTATTCCAGATTTTAAAATGGAAAAAAATGTAATTGACCGCCGAATCAATGTGTTGGAAGACGAAGGAATCGTGTTTAAAACCAACGCCCACGTCGGAAAAAATATAGATGCCAACCAAATAAAAGCCGATTTTGATGCCGTAGTATTATGTGGCGGTGCAACCGTTAAAAGAAACATTCCAATTCCAGGAGCTGAGCTAAAAGGAGTTCATCAAGCAATGGAGTTCTTGAAACTAAATAATGAACATGTTGATGGATTAGTAGACTTTAAAGACATTCTTTCTGCTAAAGGTAAAAACGTTATTGTTATAGGTGGAGGAGATACAGGTTCAGATTGTATTGGAACTTCCAACCGTCATGGCGCAACCTCCGTCACGAATTTCGAAATTTTAACTAAGCCAAGCGAAGGACGACCAGCAAATCAACCGTGGCCCTATTGGCCCATGAAGCTCAAAACGACTTCGTCCCACCAAGAAGGTGTAGAGCGATTTTTTAGCATTTCTACTAAAGAATTTATAGGAGATGAGAAAGGCAACTTAAAAGCATTAAAAACGGTCGAAGTTGAATGGATTTTTAAACAAGGGGAGCGTCCACAATTAAAAGAAGTTCCAAATTCCGAAAAACTTTGGGACTGCGATTTAGTGTTGTTGGCATTAGGGTTTACAGGCGCCGAAAAAACGTTGGCAGATCAATTTGGTTTAGAAATGGATTTTAGAACCAACATCAAAGCAACTACAAAAGACTACGTAACAAACATCCCTGGCATATTTGCAGCAGGAGACATGCGACGCGGACAATCCTTAATTGTATGGGCTATTTCGGAAGGAAGACAGGCGGCACACCATGTAGACACCTATTTGATGGGAGCATCAGCGTTGCCATTAAAAGACGATAGTGATTTACCGCGAGTTTAGTATTATTTTTATCCACTGAACGTCATACAATATGGGAAGTAATTGCTTAAAAAACAGTAGTTTAGGTTCAACTCGAAACAGTTGGGTTTAGACCATTTAATGAGATATTCTCCACTCTAAATATGTAAAAATATAATTTCGATACTTCTAAGGCATAAAATCCATACTGAAACAAGTATGCTAAAAGTATTATCACCCAAGGGAATGACTAAAAGTGAACAACATGTGACCTTTTAAAAATAATAGATATAGACACATGAAACAACTAAATAAATACAGCCGAGCAGTTACTCAAGACCCAACGCAACCAGCAGCACAAGCAATGCTACACGCGATAGGACTTTCTAAAGAAGACTTTGAAAAACCCTTAGTGGGGATTGCTAGTACAGGCTATGAAGGTAACCCCTGTAACATGCACCTTAACGACTTAGCTAAGTTGGTAAAAGAAGGTACTTTAAACAATGAAGTCATAGGGCTTATTTTTAATACAATTGGGGTGAGTGACGGAATTTCAATGGGAACTCCAGGAATGCGTTTTTCTTTACCCTCTCGAGATATTATTGCAGACTCTATGGAAACCGTTGTTCAAGCCATGAGTTATGATGGATTGATTACAGTTGTAGGATGTGATAAAAACATGCCAGGTGCCTTAATGGCAATGATTCGTGTGGATAAACCAGCTATTTTAGTTTATGGAGGTACGATTGATTCGGGTTGTCATAATGGGAAAAAATTAGATGTTGTTTCAGCATTTGAAGCTTGGGGAAGTAAGGTAGCAGGTACCATGTCTGAATCTGAATTTGATCAAATTGTTGAAAAAGCCTGTCCAGGAGCTGGTGCTTGTGGAGGTATGTACACCGCCAATACAATGGCATCAGCCATTGAAGCACTCGGAATGACCTTACCTTTTAACTCTTCTAATCCAGCAACAGGTGAAGAAAAAAAGAACGAAGCCATCAAAGCAGGAGAAGCCATGCGCTTATTGCTTGAAAAAGACATAAAACCATCAGATGTTATTACAAAAAAATCACTCGAAAATGCCATTCGTCTTGTAACTATTCTTGGGGGTTCTACCAATGCAGTTCTCCATTTTTTAGCCATTGCAAGAGCGGCTCAAATAAAGTTTACACTCGAAGATTTTCAAAGAATTAGCGATAGCACACCATTTTTAGCAGACTTGAAACCAAGCGGAAAATATTTAATGGAAGATGTACACCATGTTGGAGGAATTCCAGCGGTGATGAAATACTTATTAAACAAAGGCCTTCTTCATGGAGATTGTTTGACCGTCACAGGAAAAACAATTGCGGAAAATTTATCTGAAGTACAAGACCTTTCAGAAGGTCAAGACGTGATTAAAACTATTGAGGAACCTATTAAAACTTCAGGACACCTAAGAATGCTTTATGGAAATTTAGCTTCAGAAGGAAGTGTTGCTAAAATTACAGGAAAAGAAGGTTTAAAATTTAGAGGTCCAGCAAGGGTTTTTGAAGGGGAATACGATGCTAATGATGGAATCCGAGACGGAAAAGTCCATAAAGGAGATGTTGTTGTCATTCGCTACGAAGGCCCTAAAGGTGGGCCAGGGATGCCAGAAATGTTAAAACCAACTGCAGCCATTATGGGTGCTGGTTTAGGAAAAGACGTCGCTTTAATTACCGACGGACGCTTTTCGGGAGGAACACATGGATTCGTAGTGGGTCATATTACCCCCGAAGCACAAGAAGGTGGAGCCATAGCTTTGGTCAAAGATGGAGATATTATCACTATTGATGCCGAGACAAATTCAATACTTCTTGAAGTGTCTGACGAAGTTCTTAAAGAACGTAAAGCACAATGGAATGCACCCGATCTAAAAGTTACGAGAGGGGTACTATATAAATATGCAAGAACGGTTTCATCGGCATCTGAAGGATGTGTAACCGATGAATTTTAAATTATAATTATGGAAACATTAACCGCCAAACAAAAGCAATACTTAGAGCAACCGAAAGTGCGTATTTCTGGAAGCGAAGCCATTGTACGCTGTTTATTAGCTGAAGGTGTAGAGGTTTTATATGGCTACCCCGGTGGGGCAATCATGCCAGTTTATGATGAACTCTATAAATACGAAGGCGAAATAAACCATGTCCTTACACGACACGAACAATGCGCTGCTCATGCTGCTCAGGGCTATGCTCGAATATCAGGAAAAGTAGGTGTTGCTATGGCTACTTCCGGGCCAGGAGCTACCAATTTAATTACAGGGATTGCTGACGCACAAATTGATTCCACACCAATTGTATGTATTACTGGACAAGTACCTTCTCACTTACTAGGAAGTGATGCTTTTCAAGAAACTGATATTGTTGGAATTTCTACCCCAGTAACCAAATGGAACCACCAAATTACAAAAGCGTCTCAAATACCAGAAGTTATTGCGCGTGCATTTTATCTTGCAAGAAGTGGGCGTCCGGGTCCTGTTCTCATTGACATTACTAAAGATGCACAATTTGAAGAATTTGATTTTCAATACAAAAAATGCACAGGAGTCCGTAGCTACGTCCCTGTTCCAGAACTAAAAGAATCTACTATCGTAGCTGCAGCGGAGGTTATTAATAGCGCTAAAAAACCAATGATTGTTTGGGGTCAAGGAGTGATTCTTGGAAAAGCAGAGCAAGAACTGAAGGCTGTGATTGAAAAAACAGGAATTCCTGCAGCTTGGACTATTTTAGGAGCCTCAGCTATTCCTACTTCACACCCTTTAAATGTAGGAATGGTAGGAATGCATGGTAATTATGCACCTAACGTCCTTACTAATGAATGTGATGTTTTAATAGCGATTGGAATGCGATTTGATGATCGTGTTACTGGAAAACTAGATGAATATGCCACCCAAGCAAAAATTGTTCATTTTGAAATTGACCCATCTGAAATTGATAAAAATGTAAAATCAGATGTCGCTGTTTTAGGCGATGCTAAAGACAGTTTGTCTAAAGTGTTAACGTTGTTAAACACCAATTCACATCCAGAGTGGTTGCAACAATTTAATGACCTATATGACATTGAATATAATAAAGTTATTAAGAACGATTTAGACCCAACAAGTCAAGGTCTAACTATGGGTGAAGTTCTTAAAGAAATAAATGCTCAAACTAAAGGTGAAGCAGCTATTGTAACAGATGTAGGTCAACACCAAATGATTGCCTGTCGTTATGCCGATTTTAATGTCAGTAAAAGTAATATTACATCCGGAGGACTAGGCACAATGGGCTTTGCACTACCTGCCGCAATTGGAGCTAAAATGGCAGCGCCAGACCGTGAGGTAGTTGCGATTATTGGAGATGGAGGCTATCAAATGACCATCCAAGAGTTAGGGACTATTTTTCAGAACAAAGTTCCCGTTAAAATAGTTGTTTTAAACAACGAATTTTTAGGAATGGTTCGTCAATGGCAACAGTTATTTTTTGATAAACGCTATGCTTCTACCGAAATGGTGAACCCTAACTTTGTTGCTATAGCACAAGGCTATTATATAGAAGCTAAAAAAGTGACCGAACGTAAAGACCTTGCATCCGCTGTAAAGGAAATGATTGCTAGCGATGAACCGTATTTTCTAGAAGTTTGTGTTGAGAAAGAAAACAATGTATTTCCAATGGTTCCTTCAGGAGCCTCAGTTTCAGATATTAGATTAGAATAAAAATGGCAACAGAAAAACAACTTTATACCATATCGATATATACCGAAAACAATATCGGTCTGCTCAATAGAATTTCAGCAATTTTTCAAAGAAGACGCATCAATATTGAAAGCCTAAACATCTCCGTTTCTGAAATAGAAGGGGTGTCTCGTTTTACAATTTTGGTAAATATGACAGAAGTAAATGTCAAGAAAATACTCGGTCAAATTGAGAAACAAGTTGAGGTAATCAAAGCCTACTATCACGAAGATGACGAAACAATTTTTCAAGAGTCATGCTTGTTCAAAATCAAATCAGACCTACTGTTTGAAGAGCGTCAAATTCAAAATATAATTAAAGAAAGCAACGCACGAATCGTTACTGTAAACAAAGCATTTTTTGTATTGGAAAAATCAGGACGTCGAAGTGAAATAGAACTGCTAAACAGAGAATTAAGCGTTTTTGGAATCATGCAATTTGTACGTTCCGCACGAATCGCTGTTACCAAAGATGAATTAAAAATAACAGAAATGCTCAATGCATTCAAAAACTAACTAAAATGTCAAATTATTTTAACACATTAACATTAAGAGAAAAATTAGAACAATTAGGGAAATGTCGTTTTATGGACGCTTCAGAATTTGAAGACGGAGTAACAGCATTAAAAGACAAGAAAATTGTTATTGTAGGCTGTGGAGCCCAAGGCTTAAACCAAGGTTTAAACATGAGAGATTCTGGTTTAGACATCTCTTATACACTAAGACAAGCTGCTATAGATCAAAAAAGAGATTCTTATGTAAATGCAACGTCAAACAATTTTAAAGTTGGAACCTATGAAGACTTATTGCCAACTGCAGATGTAGTTATTAACTTAACACCAGATAAGCAACACACAAACGTGGTAAAAACAATTATGCCTTTATTAAAAAAAGGAGCCACATTATCGTATTCTCATGGGTTTAATATTGTTGAAGAAGGGATGCAAATTCGTGAAGATTTAACGGTCATTATGGTAGCTCCAAAATGTCCCGGCTCTGAAGTTAGAGAAGAATATAAAAGAGGATTTGGAGTGCCAACATTAACCGCTGTACATCCAGAAAATGATCCAGAAGGCAAAGGATGGGCGCAAGCAAAAGCCTATGCAGTTGCCACAGGCGGCCATAGAGCTGGCGTATTAGAATCGTCATTTGTTGCCGAAGTAAAAAGTGATTTAATGGGAGAGCAAACTATTTTATGTGGTTTGTTACAAACAGGAGCAATTTTATCTTTTGATAAAATGGTAGCAGAAGGAATTGATGCAGGTTATGCCGCTAAATTAATTCAGTATGGATGGGAAACTGTAACCGAAGCACTAAAGCATGGTGGAATTACTAATATGATGGACAGATTGTCGAACCCTGCAAAAGTAGAAGCGTTTAGACTTTCTGAAGAATTAAAAGATATTATGCGTCCATTGTTCCAAAAACATATGGATGATATTATGACTGGTCATTTTTCTAAAACAATGATGGAAGACTGGGCGAATGATGATAAAAACTTGTTAACTTGGAGAGCGGCTACTGGTGAAACTGCTTTTGAAAAGCAAACAATTACAGATCAAGAAATTCCAGAACAAGAATACTTTGACCACGGAACGTTATTAGTTGCTTTTGTTAGAGCTGGTGTTGAATTAGCTTTTGAAGCAATGACAGATTCTGGTATTATTGATGCTTCTGCATACTACGAATCATTACACGAAACACCATTAATTGCAAATACAATTGCAAGAATGAAATTAGCTGAAATGAATCGTGTAATTTCTGATACGGCAGAATATGGTTGTTATTTATTTGATCACGCTTGTAAGCCGTTGTTAACAGACTTTATGAAGACTGTGAAAACGGACATTATTGGTAAATCGTTCAGTTCAGAGAACGGAGTTGATAATCAAGAATTAATCAGAATTAATGAGATTGTTAGAAACCATCCAGTAGAAATTGTAGGAGCAAAATTAAGAGCTTCTATGACTGCAATGAAAGTTATAAAAACAGACGCCTAAAACGAATGCTCGACACTACCCCCTATTTTCCAACGATTGAAGCAGTTAAAGCTGCTGCAAAAAAATTAGAAGGCGTTGCCAATGTAACGCCTTTGGTTACCAACGCTCAGTATTCATCGGCATACGATTGTAATATTAGTTTTAAGCGAGAAGATTTGCAAGTCGTTCGATCCTATAAAATTAGAGGGGCTTATAACAAAATGTCCTCTTTAACTAAACAAGAGTCTGCCAATGGCGTTGTTTGCGCAAGTGCTGGTAACCACGCTCAAGGAGTCGCTTTGTCTTGTAAATTATTAAAGATACAAGGCACTATTTTTATGCCTACCACGACCCCTAAACAAAAAATTGAACGCGCTAAGATGTTTGGAGAACATTTTGTAAAAATCGTGTTGACTGGTGATAGTTTTGATGATGCATATAATGCAGCGATCAAAGATTGTATAGATCGTGAAAAAACGTTTATACACCCTTTTAATGATGAAAAAGTCATAGAGGGTCAGGCAACACTAGGCCTAGAGTTGATCCATCAAGCACCGGCTCCTATTGATTATGTTTTTGTTGCGGTTGGTGGCGGTGGACTCGCTTCGGGAATGTCTACAGTTTTTAAATTGCTGTCTCCAAATACGAAAATTATTGGTGTAGAACCAGAAGGAGCTCCGTCGATGAAAGCCGCCTTTCAAAAAGGGCAAGTTATAGAGTTAGAGACTATTGATAATTTTGTAGATGGCGCAGCGGTCAAGCGTGTTGGCGATAAAAATTATGCAATTTGTAAAAGCAACCTTCATGATATGATCACGATTCACGAAGGCAATGCGTGTCAAACGATATTAGATTTATATAACAAGGAAGCTATCATAGCAGAACCTGCTGGTGCATTAAGTGTGTCCGCTTTAGAGGCGTATAAAGACGAAATCAAAGGGAAAAATATAGTTTGTATTATTAGTGGTGGCAATAACGATATTACACGAACAGCGGAGATCAAAGAACGTGCTTTGCTATATTCGAACCTAAAACATTATTTTATCGTTACCTTCCCTCAACGTGCAGGTGCCTTGCGAGAGTTTGTAGTGGATATATTAGGACCAAACGATGACATCACACATTTTGAATACACTAAAAAAGTGAACAGAGAAAATGATGTTGCAGTTGTGGGAATTGAACTAAAATCTCAACACGATTTAGAACCCTTGATTGCAAAAATGAAAGAAGATAATTTTTATGGAGACTACCTAAACGAAAAACCAGAATTGTTTCAGTTTTTAGTTTAGATAGTTTTTATATATTCCGGACTTACTCTTTTGAGTAGTCCTTTACTTCAGAAACTCTTAATGTATTCACCATCCCTTTGTCTTTCATTGGCATAGCAGCCAAGCTAATGACCATATCGTCCTTTTCGACGTAGCCTTTATCAAAAGCAATTTTATTCACATCATTGATTGTTTGGTCGGTAGATGCAAATTTATCATAGTGAAATGCACGAACCCCCCATAGTAAATTCAACTGGGAAATAATTCGTTTGTTAGAAGAAAACACAAGAATATGAGCGTCAGGACGCCAAGCCGAAATTTGGAAAGCAGTATATCCACTGTTTGTTAAGGTTGAAATCGCACGCGCATTAATTTCGTTGGCCATATTTGCAGCATGATAGCAAATAGATTTTGTAATGTAACGCTTTGTACGAATGTGCGGTGGGCTTTGAGGGACACTAATTAGCTCCGAATTCTCAACAGTTTTAATAATATCTGACATTTTTTCAATCACTTGCACAGGATATTGTCCAACAGAAGTTTCTCCAGAAAGCATCACTGCATCTGCACCGTCCATTACAGAATTGGCAACATCGTTAACCTCCGCACGCGATGGCGTAAGACTGTCAATCATGGACTCCATCATTTGAGTCGCAATAATGACGGGGATACGTGCTTGTTTGGCTTTTAAAACCAATTGTTTTTGAATTAGCGGCACTTGATGTGCAGGAATCTCTACACCCAAATCGCCTCTAGCAACCATAAGTCCATCACAATACGCAACAATTTTATCAATATTTTCCACCGCCTCTGGCTTCTCTATTTTAGCGATAATTGGAATTTTATAAGAACTGTGTTTAGATATTAAATCTTGCAATTCCATTAAATCTTCCGGGTGTCTTACAAACGAAAGTGCCATCCAATCGACTTCTTGTGAAATTGCAAAAATAGCATCTTCTTTATCTTTTTCGGTAAGTGCTGGTTGTGAAATATCAGTATTGGGTAAATTAACCCCCTTTTTAGACTTCAAAGGACCTCCTTGGATAACCTTTGCTTTTACCTCATCTTTTTGGTTGCTTGAAATTACTTCAAAAAGAAGCTTTCCGTCATCCAATAAAATACGTTCACCAGGATTTGTATCTAATGGAAAGCGTTCGTAAGTCATATACACGCGCTCTTTGGTTCCTTCAAAACGTTCGCCTGTAGCAAATATAATTTCATCGCCTGGATTTACAACCACGTCATCTTTCATAACGCCAACACGTAGTTTAGGCCCTTGTAAATCTGCTAAAACAGAAGCGTTGTACCCATGCTCTTCATTGATTTCTCTAATGCTTTTGATGCGGGTTTTTACATCCTCATAGTCTGCATGAGAAAAGTTAATTCTAAATACATTAACTCCGGCAGCAACCATTTTTAGGAGCATCTCCTTTGAACTAATTGCAGGGCCTAAAGTGGCGACTATCTTTGTTTTCTTTCTTGTGTATGACATTAATTAAATATTAAATGTTCTTTTGATTTTAGTTGTACAACATCCACACTATAAGCAGTAGATATTTTTGATATGTTTTGAATCTTACTTAAGATTTCTTTTTCATTTATAAGCCCACCACCATTATTGATTTTTAAAAAATAATCAACCGATGAATGATCAGATAACAAGTAATGCATGGACCAATTATTATCATTACTTTCAGCAAAAAGCCCTAGTGAAATAGGGGATTCATTTTTCACTAGACAATTGTTTTTAATGAGATGCCATGCTGTTTGTAAAGGCTTGTCATTCCATTCAAAAACAGAAAAGGAAGCTGCTGAATTGCTAAAATCCAAATCTTCTTTTGTCCGCACCAACCGTGTTGCTAAATTTTGGTTTAAAAAGTATGCCAACCGATAGTCTTCAATATCGCAATGGATAGCTAATAGCGAGTAGTTTTCATCTTCAAAATCATCAACAAGAAGTTTGTGTACTGCCATGTGTCTTAATAAACATTTTGTAAATATAAGATATTAACACAATAGTAGACTTCGTATTGGTGTTTCTTAGCGCTAAATTATTACGAAAACGTTATAGTTTTGTAGAAAATAATTTGGTTAAGACGGATTATCAATTTTACCTTGCAACACAAAATAAGCACGTTTAGAGACTTTTTCTTCTGCTTTCTTTTTTGACGTTGCACGTGCCTTCGAAATGGTTTTTCCATCAATAAGAAGTTTAACAGAAAAATGTTTGAGAATATCTTGGCCTGCGTCTTTTTGATTTTGAAAATCAAATTTTTTCTTTTCTTTTTGACACCATTCAATAATTAGACTCTTGTAGCTGATTACTTTTCCTTCTAATTGATCAATATCGACATGGGGATTAATAACTCTTTTGTAAATAAATTTTTCACAAGCGGCGTATCCTTTATCTAAAAAAACAGCTCCAATTAAGGCTTCTAACAGGTTTCCGTGAATATTGTCACCAAATTGAGTAATCGGAATTTTTGTTCGCATTAAACAAGAGAGTTTCAATTCTTTTCCAATTTCATTAAGATGTTCTCTGCTGACAATCTTAGAACGCATTTTTGTCAAATACCCTTCATCGCCACCAACAACCTTTTCAAATAAATAATGTGCGATCACCGCACTTAGTAAAGCGTCGCCCACATATTCTAACCGCTCGTAGCTTACAGAGTTTCCAAAAGAATCTTTTTGATTTATTGAGCCGTGTGTAAAAGCTTTTATGTAGTAATATAATTTTTTAGGAGTATATCCAACTATTTGGCTTATTGAGGCCTTTAGTGCCGTGTTTTTAGGAGTATTTGGTTTGAATATGTTTCGTAAAGAAATCAACAGAAGTTAATCTAATTTCTTAAACACAACACAGGCGTTATGACCACCAAAACCAAATGTATTGCTCATAGCGACTTTAACGTCTCGCTTTTGCGCCTTATTTAAGGTAAGATTTAATTCAGAGTCAATATCTTCATCTGGAGTAACGTGGTTGATGGTTGGAGGCACAATGCCGTGCTCTATCGATAAGATAGAAGCAATAGCTTCAATTGCTCCAGCGGCACCAAGTAAGTGTCCAGTCATGGATTTTGTAGAATTTATATTTATGTTTTTGGCATGTGTTCCAAAAACTTCAGAGATCGCTTTCAATTCAGCGACATCTCCCAGTGGTGTAGAAGTTCCATGCGTATTAATAGCATCTACATCTTCTGGTTTAATTCCTGCATTTTCCAAACAGTTTTTCATCACTGCAATAACACCAATCCCATCCGGGTGTGGTGCAGTCATGTGGTGTGCGTCTGAAGACAGTCCACCACCAATAAGTTCTGCATAGATTTTAGCACCCCTGGCTTTGGCGTGATCATAATCTTCTAAAATAAGTGCTCCTGCTCCCTCTCCTAATACGAACCCATCTCTAGTGCCGTCAAAAGGCCTTGAAGCTGTTTCTGGACTTTCATTTCTAGTAGATAGCGCATGCATAGCATTAAAACCACCCATACCAGATTCGTTTACAGTAGCCTCACTACCACCAGTGACAATAACATCACAATGTCCAAGACGAATTAAATTTAAAGCGTCAAAAATAGCGTTGGCTGAGGATGCACAAGCAGATACAGTGGTGTAATTTGGCCCCATAAACCCATGCTTAATTGAGATATTACCAGGAGCAATATCTGCAATCATTTTAGGAATAAAAAAGGGATTAAATCTTGGAGTTCCATTACCGTTGGCAAAGTTCATAACCTCATTTTGAAAGGTTTCTATGCCACCAATTCCAGCACCCCAAATAACACCAACTCTTAGTTTGTTAATACTGTCTAAATCTAGTTTGGCATCTATGATGGCTTCGTCTGAAGCCACCATAGCATATTGCGCAAACCGATCCATTTTACGAGCTTCTTTACGATCGAAGAAGTCCGTTGCATTGAAATTTTTTAATTCACAAGCAAACTTTGTTTTGAAATGTTCTGTATCAAAATAAGTTACAGGTGCGCAACCGCTCTTACCACTTACTAGGGCTTCCCAATAAGCATCTATGTTATTGCCAATGGGAGTCAAAGCCCCCAAGCCTGTTACTACAACGCGCTTTAGTTCCATAAAAAATTAAAAGGTATTATTTTGCAGCTTCAATATATGAAACGGCTTGACCTACAGTAGCAATGTTTTCTGCTTGGTCATCTGGAATTTGAATATCGAATTCTTTTTCGAACTCCATTATTAGCTCTACAGTATCTAACGAATCCGCGCCTAGGTCATTTGTGAAGCTAGCTTCTGTTACCACTTCGTTTTCATCAACGCCCAATTTGTCTACGATAATCGCTTTTACTCTTGATGCAATGTCTGACATAATCTTTAATTTTAAGTTTAAATTAGGATGCAAAAGTAAAAAACTTTATATTAAAAAACATAATTACTTTAAAAATGTGTACTTATTTGTGTGGAAATCGATGATGAGTTGCTGTTTTACTTCTCATTGTGAATTATTATTCTTTTTTTTGTTAAAGAATCCCAACCTTAAAACTTTTTAATGAAACGAATTGCAATTTTTGCTTCTGGATCTGGATCGAATGCCGAAAATATCATTACATATTTTCAAAATAACAAAAAAGCCGAAGTGGTTTGTGTTCTTTCAAACAACCCAAATGCGCGGGTTTTAGAGCGCGCCACAAACTTGGGGGTTGAAAATGGAGTTTTTAATAAAGGACAGTTGAACGACCCTAAATGGGCAACAGAAAACCTTGAAAACCTTGATTTAATTGTTCTCGCAGGGTTTTTGTGGAAGTTTCCAGATCACATATTAGAAAATTATCAAAATAAAGTGGTGAATGTACATCCGGCATTACTGCCAAAATTTGGTGGAAAAGGAATGTATGGCATGCACGTCCATAAAGCTGTAGTTGAAAACAACGAATTAGAGTCAGGTATTACCATTCATTATGTAAATGAACACTATGATGAAGGTGCTGTTATTTTTCAGGCAAAATGCACAATTAGCCCTACGGACACTCCAAACGATGTCGCTGCTAAAATTCATCAACTAGAAATGAAACACTTCCCAGAAGTTGTTCAACAGATACTGTATCCACATGGCTAAAGCCAAAAAAAAATATTATACGGTTTGGAAAGGACATCATACAGGTGTTTTTGAAACATGGAACGATTGCAAAGCACAAATCGCAAATTTTGAAGGTGCGCAATACAAGTCCTTTCTAACATTTGAATTAGCAAAAACAGCACTGAAAGGAAACTACAGAGATTACATTGGAAAAACTAAAAAGTTTTCCAGCGGTTTGTCTGAAGCCCGATTGAAATTGATAGGTCAGCCAAATTACAACTCTATTGCGGTGGATGCCGCTTCTAGCGGAAACCCTGGAGTAATGGAATATAGAGGTGTAGATACCCAGTCCAAAAAACAATTATTTCATAAAGGGCCCTATGAACAAGGAACAAACAATGTGGGGGAGTTTTTGGCGCTTGTGCATGGATTGGCATTCTTAAAGCAAAATAACAGCAATAGAATCCTTTATACCGATTCAAGGACCGCCATGAGTTGGGTCAAGAAACAACAATGCAACACCAAGTTAAAACGTTCGACAACAAACGCTGCTTTGTTTGCACTTGTAGACCGTGCCGTTGTGTGGTTGAAAAACAACTCTTATACAACCGTAATCGTTAAATGGGAAACCAAGGCTTGGGGCGAAATCCCTGCTGATTTTGGACGTAAATAAATTAAGTCATTAGAGCACATTTTATTGTTTTATAAAGCCTAAAAAATACGTAACTTTGCCTTTTAATTTTAAAATATTCTATGAGTAAATTGGTAATCGTTGGAACTGTTGCATTTGATGCCGTTGAAACCCCATTTGGAAAAACCGACAAAATACTCGGTGGATCTGCTTCTTATATTGGGCTCTCTGCATCACAATTTGAAATTAATAGTGCTATTGTTTCTGTTGTTGGCGGTGACTTTCCTCAAAACTATTTAGATCTTTTTTCCAATAGAAACATAGATATTTCAAGCATTGAAATGATTAAGAATGGTAAAACATTTTTTTGGAGTGGTCGTTATCACAACGACATGAATACACGAGACACCCTGGCAACAGAACTGAATGTGTTAGAAAATTTCCAACCTATAGTTCCAGAAAATTATAAAGATGCCAAGGTCTTAGTACTAGGAAACTTACATCCCATTGTTCAGTCCAGTGTTTTAGATCAAATGAAAGATGCTTCGACATTGGTCATTTTGGACACGATGAATTTCTGGATGGACCATGCATTAAACGATCTTTTGGATGTAATCAAACGCGTGGACGTCATTACCATTAATGATGAAGAAGCTCGCCAACTTACAGGAGAATACTCTTTGGTAACTGCGGCAAAAAAAATACACGATATGGGTCCTGAGTATGTAGTCATAAAAAAGGGAGAACATGGAGCATTATTGTTTAATGGTGCCAATGTATTTTTTGCACCGGCACTTCCATTAGAATCTGTTTTTGATCCTACGGGAGCAGGAGACACCTTTGCGGGTGGTTTTGCAGGATTTTTAGCTCAGACTGAAAACATATCTTTTGAAAACATGAAAAAAGCGGTTATATACGGATCTGCTCTAGCATCGTTTTGTGTAGAGAAATTTGGAACCGAACGGCTAGAGTCTTTACAATTTGAAGCGGTTCGTACACGCCTAAAAGCCCTTAAGGATCTAACACGATTTGAAATTGAATTAACAACATAAAAAGAAACGCGCCAAATTGGCGCGTTTCTTTTTTATTATATATAAATTATTTAATAGGATACATAAATGAGCGATGCTATAAAACACGAATGTGGAATTGCACACATTAGACTTTTAAAACCCTTAGAGTTTTATAAAAAGAAATACGGAACGGCTTTTTATGGGATCAATAAGATGTATCTGATCATGGAAAAACAGCACAATCGAGGTCAAGATGGTGCAGGGTTTGCGAGTATAAAACTAGATATGCAGCCTGGAGAACGTTACATAAGTCGTGTACGCTCCATAGCACAACAACCGATTCAAGATATTTTTGCTCAGATTAATAATCGAATTAATGATGTGTTGGCAGAGCAACCAGAAGTAGTTAATGATGTGGAGGCACAAAAAAAAGCAGTACCTTATTTAGGTGAAGTAATGTTGGGTCATGTCCGCTATGGAACGTTTGGAAAAAATAGTGTTGAAAGTGTTCATCCTTTTTTGAGACAGAATAATTGGATGCATCGAAACGTTATTTTAGCTGGAAATTTTAATATGACCAATGTTAAAAGTTTATTTAAAAATCTTGTTGAGATTGGGCAGCATCCTAAAGAATACACGGATACCATTACCATTATGGAGAAAATTGGACATTTCCTGGACGATGCCGTATCAAAACTTTACAAGAAACTTAAAAAGGAAGGCTTTAGTAAAATGGAGTGTTCTCCTCTTATTGCAGAGCGTTTAAACCTAAAAAAAATATTAAAAAAAGCAGCTAAAAGCTGGGACGGCGGTTACGCTATGGCAGGCCTTTTAGGGCATGGAGATTCTTTCGTGTTGAGAGATCCTTCAGGGATTCGACCGGCCTACTATTACATGGATGACGAGGTTGTGGTTGTCGCTTCTGAGCGCCCCGTGATTCAAACCGTTTTTAATGTTGATTATGAGCAGGTTCACGAACTACCACCTGGAAGTGCGATTATTACTAAAAAATCAGGCGAAACCTCGATTGATCAAATATTGGAGCCATTGGAACGTATGGCTTGTTCGTTTGAACGGATTTATTTTTCTAGGGGTAGTGATGCTGAAATTTATCAAGAACGTAAACTATTAGGAAAACTGATTGTTCCAGAAGTATTAAAGCACGTTGATTACGACATAAAAAATACGGTATTTTCGTATATTCCAAATACAGCCGAAACTTCATTTTTTGGAATGATTGAAAATGTTGAAGAGTATTTGAATAAAAAGAAAACGGAACAAATACTAAAAGGAACTCGTTCTCTTTCTGCAGAAAAAGTGACACAGATTCTCTCAGAACATACACGTGTTGAAAAAATAGCGATTAAGGATGTTAAATTGAGAACCTTTATAACAGAAGACAGTAGCCGTGATGATTTGGTAGCCCATGTATACGATGTTACTTATGGTGTTATTAAACCAGATGATAATCTTGTTATTATTGATGACAGCATTGTTCGCGGAACCACTTTAAAGAAAAGTATTCTAAAAATGGTAGACCGACTGACACCTAAACGTATAGTTGTAGTGTCTTCAGCTCCGCAAATTCGTTATCCAGACTGTTATGGAATTGACATGGCAAACCTTGAAGGTTTAGTTGCGTTTAGAGCTGCGTTGTCCCTGTTAAAAGACGCAAACAAGTATCATATTGTTGAGGATATTTATAACCGATGTAAAGCACAAGTAAATTTAAAAGACACAGAAGTTCAAAATTTTGTAAAAGAAATTTACGCACCCTTTACACCAGAGCAAGTTTCGAATAAAATAGCAGAGCTTTTGAGTGAAGACGGGATTAATGCCGAAGTTAAAATTATATTTCAATCTATAGAAAACTTACATAAGGCGTGTCCGAAAAATCTAGGGGACTGGTATTTTACAGGAAATTACCCGACACCAGGTGGTAATCGAGTAGTGAATCGGGCTTATATTAACTTTTTTGAAGAAAATAATGAGCGAGCTTATTGATGACAAATACACTTTATCTAATAAATGCGCAGTTTATCTAAAATAAAAGTCTGCTATGTATTAAACTTATATATTTGATTCACCATAACATAAGTAGGTTAAGTTCATGGTAGATTTGGGGCAAAAAAGGTGAACGCAAGTTCACCTTTTTTATTTTCTATTGTTTCTTAAAGTTTATTTTGCAGCAGCAAAACGTGTTTCAACTTCTTTCCAATTAATGACATTAAAGAATCCTTCAATATAATCGGGTCGTCGGTTTTGGTAGTTTAAGTAATAGGCGTGTTCCCAAACATCTAATCCTAAAATTGGAGTTCCACCACATGAAACGCCTGGCATCAATGGGTTGTCTTGATTTGGTGTAGAACATATTTCTACTTTCCCTCCTTTATGAACACACAACCACGCCCATCCAGATCCAAATTGCGTTGCAGCGGCTTTGCTAAAAGCAGCTTTAAAATCTTCAAAGGAACCATAAGCTTCAAAGATAGCTTCTTTCAACTCTCCCGAAAGTGCTTCTTTGCCCTCAGGGTTCATAACACTCCAAAACAGTGAATGGTTATAAAATCCACCACCATTATTTCGGACAGCCTTATTTGACATGTCTAAGTTTTCAAGAATGGTCTCTATTGATTTATTTTCTAAGTCAGTCCCAGCAATAGCAGCGTTTAGATTGTTTGTATAGCCATTATGATGTTTAGAATGGTGGATTTCCATTGTTCTTGCATCAATATGAGGCTCGAGAGCATCATAAGCATAATTTAATTTTGGTAATTCAAAAGCCATAAGAATTTGTTTTAAGTGTTAAAATATTAATTTCAAATTTACAATATTCAAATAAAAATTACGAGTATATATAATTAAGATTGTTTATTTTGGTATAAATTTTATTTAGTGAGCGGTTCAACATTCAATATCTATAATGCTTCGGCTGGTAGTGGTAAAACATTTACCTTAGTTAAAGACTATTTAAAAATAGTCCTAACTTCCAAAGAATTTTTGCCGCATCGTCATGTTTTAGCAATTACCTTTACCAACAAGGCTGTTGATGAAATGAAAACTCGGATTGTGGAAGCGTTAATGACGTTTGCGGCTCCGACTATTTTGACACAGTCAGATGCTTTATTTGAGCAAGTCGTTAGTGAGTTAGGAAGTTCCCCAAAAGAAATACACTTCAAATCCAAACAACTCCTCAGTAAAATACTGCACAATTATGCAGCATTTGACATTTCAACTATTGATAAATTTACCCAAAAGCTAATTCGTACGTTTGCATTTGACCTAAAACTTCCCATGAATTTTGAGGTTGAATTGGATACGGATCTTTTGCTACAAAAAGCGGTCAATCGCTTGTTGTCTAAAGCTGGAAAAAACAAGGCACTCACAAAAGTATTGGTTGAATTTGCGATTGAAAAAGCAGATGATGACAAAAGTTGGAACATCGCTTTAGATTTAGTCAAAACAGCAAAGTTATTAACCAGAGAAACGGACGCTCCATTTTTAGAGGCACTTTCGCATCGTTCATTACAAGACTTTGGCGCGTTGAAAGCCACTTTATTAAAAGATATTAGTGAAATAGAGGTACAAATCATTGAGCTATCAACTCAGGTTTTAGATTTGATTACAGCCAATGGTATTGAGTTTTCAGACTTTACAAGAAGTTCTTTGCCAAAACATTTTAAGAACTTAGCCTCTAGAAAATTTGACATTAAGTATGTGGCCGTATGGCAACAGTCCATAGAAACCTGCTCGTTATACCCTAAAAATGTACTGCCACATGTTGCTGCTGCCATTGAACAGCTTCGCCCTCAACTTGTACATGCGTTTCATAAAACAAAAGAAGCTGTTTTTAGAGTACGATATTTAAAAAATATTCTAAAAAACACCACTCCACTATCTGTGTTAAATTTAATACATCAAGAACTTAAAAACATTAAAGATGAAGAGAGTCTATTGATGATTTCTGAATTTAACACGATTATAAGCCAGCAAATAAAAGACCAGCCAGCCCCTTTTATTTATGAACGTATTGGCGAAAAGTTCAATCACTTTTTTATTGATGAATTTCAAGATACTTCCGAATTACAATGGGAGAATTTAGTACCATTATTCACAAACACATTGGCAGAAGCAAACGGGAGTGCCATGTTGGTAGGTGATGCCAAACAAGCCATTTACCGCTGGAGAGGAGGAAAGGCCGAACAGTTTATCAATTTATACAACAATGCCACGGCATTTCCTTTTGATGCGACCCTTTCTCACCTTCCAACCAATTATAGAAGTTGCAGGCAGGTGGTTGATTTTAACAATAATTTTTTTAAGCACCTGTCAACAGTTGTTTTCTCAAACGACACTTACAAATCGTTATATCAGTCGCTTTCTCAGTTAGAGTTTAATAAAAAAACAGGTTATGTAAACATTTCGTTTTTAGAGTTTGAAAAAGGTGCAGACAAATCTCTTTTGTATGCAGAAAAAGTTTTAAAAATTATCAAATCCTATTTAGCTTCAAGCAACCAGGCAATGCTGAAAGATATTTGTGTTTTGGTACGAAAACGGAAAGAAGGAGTTGCTGTTGCAAACTTATTAAGCCAATCTAAAATTCATATTGTTTCAAGCGAGACTCTTATAGTAGATCAATCTCCCGAAGTAAAACATATTATGAACGTATTGGAGTATGTGCATGAGCCTTCCAATATGAACGCCAAATTGGAGGTTATCAATTATATTGCATCTCATTCCGACGTAGGAGATCCGCATTTATTTCGTTTAAAGTGTATTCCATTAAACCCTGTCGCTTTTTTTAAATCCCTAGAAGTTTTAGGATTGAATTTTTCTTCTAAAACCGTTTTGCAACTTTCTATTTACGAATCTGTAGAGTATATCATTAGTAGTTTTCAATTGGCAAAAACCTCCAATGCTTACATTCAGTTTTTCTTGGACTTTGTGGTAGAATTTACTCAAAAACCAATGTCGAGCATTCGTCAATTTATAGATCATTACAATTCAAAAAAAGAGAGTTTAAGCGTTGTGACTCCAAAAGGAATCAATGCCGTCCAAATAATGACAGTTCATAAATCCAAAGGGTTGGAGTTTCCGGTTGTTATTTTTCCTTTTGCAGAGTTGGATATTTACAAAGAATTGGATCCGAAAGAATGGGTATCGATGGATCCTTCTTACGCACCTTTTCCACACTTTTTATTGAATTATAATAAGGACTTTGAAGCTTTTGGCGATGAAGGTGCATCCATTTATAAGGAGCATCAATCCAAGCTTGAACTCGATAATATCAACCTGTTGTATGTGGCACTCACAAGAGCGGTTGAACAATTGTATGTTGTAGGAAATGCTTCAATTTCTAAAAAGACCCCAGATAAATTAAAAACATATTCGGAACTTCTGATTAATTATCTTAAATCGTCAGGTAAGTGGGAAGACGAAACATTAGAATATGAATTTGGGGTTTTTGAAAAAATTAAAGCTTTAAACCCTACAAAATATCCAACGGTATTTCAGAAGGAATTTATATCGACCCCAAAAGAACACCTTAATGTATCGATGGTTACCAATGCAGGATATTTATGGGATACCACACAAAAAGAAGCACTTGAGAAAGGGAATTTGATTCATTTGTTAATGTCAAAGATTTACACCCAATCAGATATTGAAATTGCGTTGAATGATTTTTTTAATGCTGGTATGATTTCATTGCCCCAAAAAGACGCGCTTTCGAGTACATTAGAAGCGATTGTTAGCCATCCATTATTGTCTTCTTATTATGTTCCAAATTTAGACGTTTATAACGAAAAAGAAATTATGACCTCCAGGGGAAAAATTATAATACCTGATAGATTGGTTATATTTAAAGACTTGACAGCGGTTGTCATCGATTATAAAACAGGCGACCCTTATGATATCTATGAAACTCAATTGGCAAACTATTCAGAAATTATTGAAGAAATGGGTTATAGAGTAATTAAAAAGTTTCTAGTATATATTAATGCAAATTTACAGGTTAAAGAGTGTTGATTTTGACAGGTATTAAATAAAAAGAGTATGGATTGTCGAGGTTTTTTTAAGATTAATGTCTTTTTTTATTATAGAATGTTTGTTTTGTAGAATTAACACCTTATTTTTGCGCAATATAAAATAATCAAAATTTAAATTATTAAACATGAAAAATCTTAGCAGATTAATTCTAACAACATTACTTGTTTTTGCAATCGGTAACGTAAATGCACAAGACGAAAACAATCCATGGCAACTAGCAATCGGTATAAATGCCGTAGATGTATTTCCTGTTGGTGAAGACGCTCCTCAAGGAGATTACTTTCAAGAATTTTACAATGTTGGAGACCACTGGAGTATTCTTCCTGCAGTATCTTTAATTTCATTACAGAAATATATTGACGATGGCTTCTCAGTCGGGATTTCAGGGTCTATTAACAGACTTGATAAATGGGGAACCGCTCTAGACGGAACACCTGTATCTGTCGATAATCTAATGTATTATGCAGTTGATGGAAGTGTAAAATATAGCCTTTCAGAGTTATTCAAAACTAAAAAAATCGAACCGTTTGTTGGTTTCGGTGGTGGATATACTTGGATAGAAAAAGGGGCTTATAATACGTTTTCTACTGACGAATCAGAAAGTGACTTAGTGGCTTCTGGAACTTTAAACGGAACTGTTGGCTTGGCGTATTGGTTTTCTGATAACATTGGTATTACAGCGCAGTCTACATACAAACATTCTTTTAATGATTACTTAACAAAACATTTTCAGCATTCTGTAGGAATAGCTTTAAAGTTTGGAGGAACAGATACGGATGGTGATGGAATATACGACAAACACGATCTTTGTCCAGAAGTACCTGGTTTAGCAGAATTCAATGGATGTCCTGACACAGACGGTGACGGCATAGAAGATTCGAAAGATGCTTGTCCAGAATTAGCTGGTTTAGCGGAGTACAACGGTTGTCCTGATACAGACGGAGACGGTGTATCTGACAATAATGATACATGTCCAAATGAAGCAGGGTTAAAATCTTTAGCAGGTTGTCCAGATGCAGATGCAGATGGTTTAGCAAATGCTCAAGATGCATGCCCAAATGAAGCGGGTCCAGTTGCTAACAACGGATGCCCTTGGAAAGATAGTGATGGTGATGGTGTTTTAGATAAAGATGACAACTGTCCTACAGAGGCAGGAACTGTTGCTAACAATGGTTGTCCTGAAGTAATTTTTCCTTCAGAGGAAGACCAAGCGCAACTAATCAACTACTCAAGAACAATTAACTTTGACCTTGGAAAATCAAGCTTTAAAGAGGATGCTTATCCAACATTACAAGCGATTACTGCTATTTTAACAGCCTACCCTAAAGCGAGTTTTGTTGTTGAAGGACACACAGATAGTACAGGAACTAACGATAACTTCAACCAGTTACTTTCTGAGAGAAGAGCTCAAAAAGTTGTAGATTATTTAGTAGAAAACGGAGTTTCAGCAGACAGATTGGCCTCGGCTGGTTTTGGTGAAAGTAAACCAATGGAATCTAATATGACTGCTGCAGGAAGATCTGCTAACAGACGTGTAGAAGTTAAATTGGCTGAATAGTTTTTTAACTACTTCAAAATAAAAAGTTTAAAACGCTTCGCTATTGCGAAGCGTTTTTTTATTTTTATAACATGACAAGTTTTATTTATGATGTTCTAAAAGACCTAGACACTCATCCTGAAGATGTTTCTAAACTCAGTCTTATCCTACCCAATAAACGGGCTGGGATATTTCTTAAAATGGAGTGGTCCAAACTAAATAAAACAACAGGATTTTTACCTCAAATAATTGCTATTGAGACTTTTATAGAGGAATTATCACAACTCAAACTTCTTAGTAATACCGAGCTTATCTTCGAGTTTTACGAAGTTTATTTAGAGCTTACGCCCTTAAATGAAAGAGATTCATTTGATAGCTTCTCAAAATGGGCACCTGTTGTACTTCAAGATTTTAATGAAATTGATCGTTATTTAATTCCTCCAAATCAGATTTTTGAATACCTCTCAGCAATTCAAGAATTAAATCATTGGTCTTTAGACCCTCATCCAACGCCACTCATCAAAGGCTATTTGTCTTTCTGGAAAAAAATCTATAGTTATTACACCAAATTCACAGCGCATCTTCTTCAAAAAGAAGAGGGTTATCAAGGTTTAATTTATAGAGAAGCTGTTAAGAACTTAGAGACCTATATTCAAAGTCATCCAGACAAGTCGCATGTTTTTTTAGGGTTTAACGCATTGAATGCAGCGGAATCTACCATCATTCAAGAGCTACTACTACAAGACAGAGCAAAAATTTATTGGGACATTGATCAATCCTTTTTAGAAACCCCTCAACACGATGCAGGCTACTTTATAAGACAACATCAAAAAACATGGAACCATTTTAAATTAGAACCTCTTAAGTGGGTTTCTAATTATTATACGAAACCTAAAAACATGTCTGTTGTTGGAGCCCCAAAAAATATAGGTCAGGTTAAATATGTTGGAGCACTTTTACAAAAGCTGTACAACGAAAACAAACTACAAAATACAGCTCTTGTTTTAGGTAATGAGGATTTATTAATCCCCATGTTAAATTCACTTCCTAGCTGTATAGAAAACATCAATATTACCATGGGTCTGCCATTAAAACAGATTCCATTTTCAGCCTTTATAGACCAATGGTTCCAGCTTCAGAAAGACGCTGTAACTCAGTATTATTATCAGGACGTCATTGGCGTATTGTCACACCAGTTCGTAAGACCTTTATTTCAAACCCAAGATCAAGATGCCGCCCAATTGATAATCACGACTATTAAACGTCAAAACCTAATAAGCCTTACTAAAGATCAAATTATTGCTATAGCTCCTGAGCATAAAAACAATCTAGAGCTTTTATTTGGGACTTGGAACGATCAACCCGCTAAGGCGATCGAAAGTGTTATTGTTCTGATTTTTAAACTTAAAGATCATTATACCAAATCTAAAAACAATCATTTACTAGCTTTAGAGTATTTATATAGGTTTTCAGAAATATTTAATCACTTAAAACGCTTAAATTCTAACTATAGCTATATTACCAGTGTCAAAACTTTACAAAGTCTTTATAAAGAATTATTAAGCTTAGAAACTTTAGATTTTAGAGGACAACCTTTAAAGGGGCTTCAGATTATGGGAATGTTAGAATCTCGTGTATTAGATTTTGAAACGGTAATTATTCTTTCGGTCAATGAAGGGGTATTGCCAGCAGGTAAAACGAACAATTCCTTTATCCCTTTTGATGTCAAAATTGAAAATGCACTACCGACCTACAAAGAAAAAGATGCTGTTTATACCTATCATTTTTATCGATTACTTCAACGTGCCAAAAATGCACATATTATTTATAATACAGAACCGGATGTATTAAGTGGTGGCGAACGCAGTCGCTTTATAACCCAGTTAGAGTTTGAAGCTCACCATAGTTTGGATCATAAAATAGTGATTCCAGAGACACCACAGATAATTCCTCAATTACTAACGGTTCAGAAAACCTCTGAAATTATTTCAAAACTCAAAACCGTGGCTGCTAAAGGGTTTTCTCCGTCATCATTGAGTCAATACATTCGCAATCCAATCGATTTTTATAATCAGAAAATCTTAGGGATCAAAGACGAAACCCTCTTAGAAGAAACAGTTGCCGCCAACACGTTTGGAAGTATTGTTCACAACACCCTTGAAGCCTTTTATAAACCTCTCATAGGGAAGGTTTTGGAACCATTTATGCTTACGGAACTAAAATCCAAAATTGACACGACAGTCACTCACTATTTTAAAGAACTATACAGAGAAGGTGATATCACTTACGGCCCCAATCTTATTAGTTTTGAAATTGCCAAACGGTATGTTTCAAACTTTTTAGCTTACGAGTTGGCGTGTATTAATAAAGGAGATGAAATTATAATTGAAGCTATCGAATCAAAAATGAATGTCTCTCTTGATATTCCTGAACTTAAAATTCCGATCCAGTTGATTGGAACGATTGACAGAATCGATGTTTGTAATGGCATACGTAGAATTATAGACTACAAAACCTCAAAGGTGTCTCAATCTGAATTGGAGTTGGTGCATTGGAGGGATATTACAAGGGACTACAAAGCCTATAGTAAAAGTTTTCAGATTATGACTTATGCGTTTATGCTAAATACTGAAGCGGTTTTCACAACACCTGTAGAAGCAGGTATTATTTCTTTCAAAAATCTAAAGTCAGGATTGCTAAAGTTTGCTAAGAAAGATAAGCCAGGGGCTCATGCTCAGAAAACAACATTACTTTCAAAAGAGCTTTTAGATCATTATGAACAGGAACTCAAAACCCTCATTCTAGAGCTTTTTAATCCAGATATTGATATTATCGAAAAAGAAGTTTAAATGGTTATCGAAGAAATAAATAAAGTTATAAAGGGAGCTCACAGCCGACCTATAGTATTGGATGTGTTTTACGATAGTACTATAAAACAGGCACCACTAATTATCTTTTGTCACGGATATAAAGGGTTTAAAGACTGGGGGGCTTGGAGTTTACTAGCAAAAACATTTGCAACTTCGGGAATTGCCGTATTAAAATTTAATTTTTCTCATAACGGAGGTACGGTCGAGCAGCCAATTGATTTTCCAGACCTTGAAGCCTTTGGCCGCAACAACTATATTAAAGAATTAGACGATTTGGACCAGGTTCTTAATTGGGTTGAATTAACTTACGCAAAACACTCTAATATTGATGCGACCAGTATTATTTTAGTAGGCCATAGCCGCGGTGGCGGTATTGTGACCCTAAAAGCCGCCGAGGACACTCGCGTAAAAAAATTAGTGAGTCTAGCGGGAGTTTCTGATTTTAAATCTAGATTTCCTTATGGCTCAGATCTTGACGCTTGGAAATCGACAGGCGTACAATTTGTAACGAATGGTCGTACAAAACAACAGATGCCTCATTACTATCAATTCTATGAAAACTTTATGGCAAACGAGTTAAGGCTTACGATTCAAGCTGCGGCTAAAAATCTAAACCTCCCACACTTAATTATTCATGGAGATGCAGATACAAGTGTGGATTTAAAAGAGGCCTTAGCCTTACATAAATGGCATTCAAGGAGTCAACTTCTTGTATTGGAAGGCGCGAATCATGTATTTGGAAGCCATCACCCTTGGGAGTTTCTTAGTTTGCCCCCTTATTTGCAGCAAAGTCACTCAAAAATCACCTCTTTTATTAACAATTCGTGCTAGTTCTTAAAAAAAAGAACATTTATCTGATATTTTTTTTGGAAAGAACAAACTAATTTTTGTAATTTAGACTAAATTAAATATATATTATGGGATATTCATTCAAAAATAGCAAAGGAAAGACGTATTTTTTACACACTAAAGATGTAATTCTTAAAGGTGGTAGAGAACAAACTATTTATTATTTCGCAAAAGACGAGCGTGACAATACATGTGATCTTCCTGCTGGAAAAAAGATTGTTGAAAATGAAAAAACAGGACTACCTTTTGTGAAAAAGGCTTAATAAGTTTCTCAATCTTAAAAGTTTAAAACCCACTCGTAGAGTGGGTTTTTTTTGTTTCATACTTATATTCCCGATGAGTGAATCAATACTTACATGAAACATTTAGAAAAATCAATTTTATTTTTGATTTGTTTTTACAATAATGTACAGCATTGTAAGTGCAACTACTAAATGCATAAATCCAAATTGAAGAGGGACATTAAACAGCACGCTTAAGATTAAGAATCCATGTAAAAGATTAAAGACTAAAATGGCCAAACGTATTTTTTTGCACAAATAAATTGTGGGTTTAGAACTCGAGTTTATTGGTAAAGAGACCATCATCTGGATCAAAAAAATAAGTAAAAAAAACAAGTGTATCGAGTGGTCACTCAATAAATAAAGGTAAACTTCTCCAGTTATAGGGATTATGCTAAAAAGACAAATTCCAAGAGAAAGAAACCTTTTGTTTTCTGTCAATGCACCATAGGACATGACTACTAAAAAAGAAACTCCGGCGACAGAGCCCAAAACTTCAAAGGCAGGAAACATAACTAGCGTAATTTAAATTAATCAATCGGTTTAAATTGGGGTATAATACAATAATTGAAATTATCTTAAGTCGTTTACATTTACCCCAAAACACTTTTTTTTGTGAGCACATTCTTATAATTACGCACCAAATTTTTTTACTTATAACAACTGCTGATAGGTTGTTGGCATCAAAAGCTACTTTTGTAGGTAAACAAAGAATTATCGGAATCGTATTATATAAACAGATGCCAAATAAGAAAAACGCCTTTTTTCTTTTTATTATACCCTAAGTTATTACTGAGAGAAAATCCAAAAATAAAACACTACCTATAATATTTACACTTTGAATCACAATTATTTTTTTGATATATAAATTAATAAAGTAATATATATTACAACATAACAAAGTTTTTTGACATTAACAAATATATTTACGTCTTGGTTGATTTTTATTTTACAATTATTCAGGTCTCGAGCTCTAAGGCTTTAAATAATAGTTTAAAAACAGCAGAATTGTTAGAGTTTAGTTTTGTAAATTTATGAAACTAGATCGCAACGGATCTAAAACACTGCTAAATTCATTTGTAAAACTAACCCATGAAAATTCTAAAAAAAATCAGTTTCTTATTGTTGTTTTTGGCTCTTTATTTAGGCTGTTCTAAAGACAGTTCTGAAGAAGAAACAACAGCAGCTGTTCCCGAAGCCGTAGAGGCCTACCAAGCCTTAAACGTCTCTTATGGCTCGGACGAAAATCAAGTTTTTGATATTTACCTCCCAGAAAACCGAACTACTAGTACAAAGATTCTCATTTTGATTCATGGAGGTAGCTGGATTTCAGGAGATAAGTCGGACATGAGCAGTATCAAAACATTTATTTCAGCTCTTCACCCCAATATAGGAATTGTTAACATGAACTATACCTTAGCAGGCATTAATAACCCACCGGTCCCAATGCAAACCGAGGACATTTCAACGGTAGTTGATTATCTTTCTATGAATAAATCGTCGCTTATTGTGAGTGATGATATTGGTTTTATTGGATTGAGCGCAGGTGCTCATTTGTCATTACTGTGGAGTTATGCGTACGATGCTAATAATCAAGTAGACATGGTTTGTAGCATTGTTGGTCCTGCTAACTTTACAGATCCAGCTTATTACGACAACGTAGTATATCAGCCAGTATTTCAATTATTTGGAAATCCCTCCATCGAGTTTTTAGAGTCCGCGAGTCCTTATCACAGAGCAACCACAGGTTCACCTCCAACACTGCTGTTTTATGGAGGCATGGACCCCTTGGTTCCAACCTCACAAGGAATAGATATGGATGCACAACTCACAACCTTGGGAGTGCCGCATGAGTTTCACTTTTACCCAGAAGAAGGCCATGGATGGGATGGTGAAAACTTATTGGATACAACCTCAAAAATATCAGCTTACATAAACACATACATAGAAACTGAGTAATTTCAACTTGCCTTTTCAGAAATAATAATTGTCTTAAACGAATTCATTCTGAAAAAATTGTTTAGTATTTTATTCATATATTTAGAGAGAATATTAAAAAAACAGCTTTTATGGAAACTATTTCAATTTTAGCACAACTTGTCGTTTCAATCTCCGTAGTTATTGTGTGGGTTTTTAGATACGATAATATCGTTGTAGAGTTTAAACATTATGGTTTGTCAAGCCTCGTAAGAAATATTGTTGGAGCATCTAAAATAGCGCTAGCAACAGTTTTGATTTTAGGGATTTGGTATTTGGAATTTTTAATTCCAGCATCGCTCTTGATGGCGTTTTTAATGTTAGGGGCTCAATACTATCATGTGAAGGTAAAAAACCCAGTAATGAAATTCATTCCTTCTTTAGTACTCTTAATCTTGTGCTTATTTATCGCGGCCTTTAACTATGGCATTTTATAAAGAATGGATTTAAATATTAGTGTTCTTTTATTTTCGGCAGTATCATTTATTTTTTATGGAATTTCTTCTTTTTTTTCAAAAAGAATGCTAACTGAATATGCGCGTTGGGGCTATAAAGACCAACGCATTTTACTTGGATGTTTGCAGCTACTAGGAGGAATAGGCTTACTGATTGGAATTATCAATCCCGTATTACTTTCTGTAGCATCATTTTTATTAACTTTTATGATGATTACAGCCGTTTTTGTAAGGATTAAAATAAAAGATAACATCATCCAGATGTCTCCAGCTATCTTTTATACCGTATTAAATTTCATAATTATGTACAATTCGCTAGTCTGAACCCAAGTCAGTAATCAATAGAGTTCAACACGAGTTATGACTTCTTTTTGGAATCGTTCATAGGAAATCTTCCTTGATTTCCGATACCATCCATGTCAAGCTCGTCATACGCATTTTGATGTTCACTTCGTTGTATTTTGTGTTGCTTCGAAATGATAGTTAGCAAAAAATAGACATACACTACAAAAATAATAAATCCGAAAATAAATATAAGTAAATTCATTTTTTTCTTCTTTGTCTTATGGCAATGGAAAGCGACAAAATCGACGGAACCCATATTCCTACAAAAATTCCTTCTAGTTTATTTCCAGTAAACCAAAGCGTAACTGACATCAAAAACGAAAGGAATGCAAGTAATATAGGATAGTATTTTTCGATAAAATCTTTCATTGTTTTTTTCTTAAAACTAGACAAGATTATGTGTAAAAATGTTACAAAATCCATAAATTTTTAACACATATGTTAAAATTTAATCACAATTAGTATGCTTTTATCAGAAATTAAATCTGAGTTTTGTCCGTCTGACTAAATGTTAAAGAGGATGCGATTTTTTCATTTATAAAAAATACAAATACCAAATAAAGTTAATATGTAACAGAATTAGACTGCAATTATCTAGCAAGTTTTTTTGTGTACGATCCAATTCAAATATTTGCAGCGCTACTTTCAGAACTTTGTTCGTGCCTCATTAGAAACAGAGCACATATCAAAAGTAAATAATTGGTGTTGCCTTTATCATTGAATTCAGCACTCAAAGTTTCTTTCCATTTTTTTAAAGCGTAATGAATTGTTAATATTGGAGTTTCGCTATTTTGGTAAAGGATATATTTTCGGTCGGATGCGTACCATTTTCCTATCCGCTCTGTTTCGAGTCCATACTGAAGACTTGAGTTACTGTCTTTAAGAGTTATTTTATTGGTTGTTTGGAGGTTCAACTTGATGTCACCAATTTGTCGTCCACCTTCCAAAACAGCAAAGGTAGTACCCCAAAACCCTTTCTTTTTTAACTCATAGGTTTTGCTATTATAAAAAAATTGTATGTTAGAAGAATACCATTTTGGACGCACTCCTTTTATAACAACTTCTCGATTATCAATAATTTTGAATGTTTTATTGTTTTTTCCTATTTCAATCTCCATAGACCAAAGATAAGAAAACCCTAAAAAAGAGTAGGGTTGACTTCCGTTTTTCATATAGCCGCAAAGCATAAGGTAGATGTGTATGTAATAAATAAGCCCTCTTTTTAAGAGGGCATAATTTTATTTAGTTAAGTCTGAGCCATCGCAAGATCCATTTAGGTCTTGCGTATTTCCACACCCACACATTGGGTGGTTTTGTTTTTATTACTCTTGCAACAGTAATTTGGTTTGGACAGACTAACTAAAGAGTTTAGAAAAAGATAAGATAAATAAATCTACTTTTATTAACTTTAGCAAATGGTAAAAATAGTATCAAACAAACACTACTGTGTGATGAAAAAACACTTTATAATATTTTTAATGACTTTAGGACTTCAATCTTGCGTTGGCGCTCAGAAAGACAGCGAAATATTTACAATATATTTAGTAAGACATTCAGAGAAAGAGTTAACATCAAGCAACCATTCAGACCCTCCACTTTCTAAATGTGGCGAGCAAAGATCGGAGGGTTTAAGTAGCTTTCTTAGAGATGTAAATCTTGATGTCATATACAGCTCCGACTATATTCGAACTAAAAGTACGGCGCTACCAACGGCACTTTCCAAAGGATTAGAGATCAGCGAATACAACCCTCAAGAGTTAGAAGATTTCTCAAAATTATTAATCGATAGCAAACAAGACGCACTCGTTGTTGGGCACAGCAATACAACAGGTGTTTTAGCGGGTCTTTTGGTAGGTGAAGAAATAGGGGCATTTGATTTAAATATTTACGATCGTGTATATCAGGCAATAATTTACAATAACAGCGGAAAACTTCATTTACTACACACAGCTTTTGACTGCAGCGACGCAATGAAGAGATAGCGGTTACAACCATAGTCATTAATTTTTGTTTTATTTTTTAATGAAATAATTAAACAAAATAATCGCTAAAGACTTTTTTCCTTACTTTTGGTCGATACTCTATATTCAACAATTCACTTCTTAGATGAACGTATCGTTTTGATTTTCAGGACTGAAAATAATTAAATATACATCAATTAAAGGTTAAACATTTGTATATTTAAGTTTTTTCAACTGTATTAACCAATTTTTTTTAAATGTTTAAGAAACTTACACTTTCACTTTTTTGTTTAATTTCTGCCTATAGTTTTTGTTATGCTCAATCCGTAACAATCGACAATTATTCTGTAAATGGCCTTGGGCAAGTACAATTATCAATTCAAGCCCAAGAAGGTAAATATTACGTGCTTCATGCTCAGCACAGCTCAACGTATAACTGGGCAGTCTCAATGACAATTGGTGTAAATGGAACCATGATCATTTCTGAATCATTGTCAGCGTATCCACAAGAGCAATATTCTATAACAGCACACGATGTTTCAGCTCCTGATGATTATGATGGAGATGGTATAAACGACATTATAGAATTTAATAACATGCCTACGGATTCGCCGTTTAATTTTGCAGCACCTATTGCAATTAACAATGGTGCCACCTCAATCCCAGATGCTGACACCTTTATGGAATTGGCTACAATAAATAATGTGGGTTGGGCGCCCTTTCTTGACGATCAACTGTATGTGAAGTTTGGAATTCTTAATAGAGATACTGACAATCCACAGGTCTATTTTATTAATAGTAATACATACACTATTCACGCCAGCTTTTGGAGTGGAATTGGAGCCTCAGTCACTGGAGATGATGGCTCTGGAGAGATTGTTTTTAATCCTAACAACATCCTTCCCAACGGAGTTATTGGGAGCTATTCATTCAATTTTTCTTTTGGAAATGCCTATGATTTTGAAGCCACCCAAAGAACCTATGAATTATTGGCGGCCAGCATGCCTTTTCTTCAAAATAACATGAACCACTTTATTGGGCAGTCTGACGAAGACGACCATAATAATAATTATGCTGCAGATTTTGTAGGGACACGAGTCGAAGTTGTTTTAGAATCGGATGTTTTTGCAGAAATCAATTACATCCCTTTTCATGAAGCAGAAGGCTACGGATTTTTCAAGCACATGACAGATCTTAATGAAACTCCTGGAAGTAGAGATATTGTTCTTTATGATGCCTTACCAAACTCATTGCCTCGGGTAGGAGGAATTATAACTTCTGTCATACAAACCCCTTTGTCACACGTTAATTTAAGAGCCATTCAAGACAATGTCCCAAATGCATATATTGCAAATCCTTTATTGAATGACGACATCGCAAATCTGCTAGGGGGCTATATTTATTACAAAGTAGAAAACGACCAGTACGAAATTCGAGAAGCCACCTTAACCGAAGTGAATGACTGGTATGAAGACCTTAGGCCAACCGAACCGCAAACACCAATTAGAGATTTAGGCATCACCGAAATCATGCCTTTAGATGCTATTAGTTTTGAAATGTCAACGGCGTTTGGAGCAAAGTGTTCCAACGTTGCCACCATGAGGTCCTTTGATCTTCCTACGGGCACCATCCCTGATGGTTTTGGAATTCCATTTTATTACTATGACGAATTCATGAAGTTTAATGACTTTTATCAAGAGGCACAAGTCATGATAGACAACCCTACGTTCCAAACCGATTTAAACTTTCGAATTGATCGTTTAAAAGATTTTAGAAGAGATATTAAAGACGCTCCAATGCCGCAATGGATGATGGATGACCTACAGGCCATGCATGATGATTTTCCTGTTGGCACAGCCGTTAGATGCCGATCTAGCACGAACAATGAAGATTTACCCGGGTTTAGTGGCGCGGGTCTATACACCTCCAAAACGCAATACCTAGACGAAGGTCATATCTCTAAATCTATCAAACAGGTCTATGCCAGTATGTGGAATTTTAGAGCGTATGAAGAAAGAGATTTTTACCGTGTAGATCACTTTATAGCAGCGATGGGACTGCTGTGTCACCCCAATTTTCAAGAGGAACAATCCAATGGGGTTGGGATCAGTATTGACCCTATCTACGAAACAGAAGACACCTTTTATCTAAATACCCAAGTAGGAGAGTCCTTGATTACAAACCCTGACCCGAACTCGGTGCCAGAAGAACTTTTATTGTATGAAGATCCCACACAAGGTGGCGGATACCTCGTATTAAGGCTGTCTAACTTAGTCAATCCAGGAGAGCTGGTAATGGATGTCGCCTATATCAATCAAATGAGAGAGTTTCTTACCGTTATTCATGATGGGTTTGAAATACTTTATGATGTTGTAGGTGCAGAAGGTTTTGGAGTAGATATAGAATATAAAGTCACAGCACAAGACCAATTGGTCATTAAACAAGCAAGGCCATGGGTTTCATTTTGGGCAAATATTAATGCTGATAATGATTTGGGCGTTACAGCAATTGTAGACCCTCAGTCTTCTTCTAGCCTAGGAAGTAGCGAGCTTGTAACAGCAACAATTGCCAACCACGGTTTAAACGACATGAGTAATTTTGATATTGAACTCGTTGTAGACGGTCAATCGATGCAAACAATTACGATTCCTCAAGCAATTCAACCTTTTAGTGAAGCAGATTTTCAGTTTTCAGTACCGCAAGATTTTTCAGCTATTGGAGATTATAATATCACAGCAATTGTCAGTCATGCAAATGATGAATATGAAAACAACGATACTTTAGATGTTGTTCTAAGTAAGGTTCATGCGTTAGATGGTGCACTTTCAATTAGTGAACTAGCAGTTGTTTGTAATGACGTAGTTGAAGTAGACGCCATCATTACCAACCATGGAGAGACAACCATCACCGAGGCACAAATTGCGGTCGTGCTTAATGGTTCAGTAGTTGACGTTATCAACACTTCTGTGGACATCCCTTTTGAAGGGCAAAGAATGGTAACAGTAGCTATTGACGACAACCTCCAGCAAAACAACAACATCACACTTAACCTGATAAATATCAACGGTCAGTTAGATGAAAATTCAAGTAATAATTCAGCCTCTACAACTACAACCCTGGATTCAGATTACAAAACAATTTCTTTAATCATCAACGCGGATGATTATGCTCAGGAAACATCTTGGAAGCTTCTAGACGAGGCTAACGAAATCATATCTACGGGCTCTTTAAGTTCTAGCGATTCAAACCAGGTCTATACAGAAGAAATTTGTGTTGATTATACGTCTTGCTTCTCTTTATATTTTTACGATTCGTATGGAGATGGAATTTGTTGTGGCTATGGCGAAGGGAATTTTCAGGTCTTGGATGCGTCAGGGGATACCATACTTACAAACAGTGGTGAATTTGATAATTTCGTAAAAGAAGTCTTTTGTCTTGACAACTCTGCATGTGAAATTACAGCGGAGATTAACATAACACCTGCAACTTCTTTTGCTAATGATGGTGCTATTACAATTAACACCAGCACAGGGATGAGTCCTTTTCAATACAGTATTAATAATGGACAAACATTTTCGGACTCGAATACGTTTGAGAATCTAATTCCAGGAGATTATAACGTATTTATTGTAGGTGCTGCGGGGATTTGTTTCTATCAAGAAATCGTTTCAATTGCAGCCTGTAATTTTACTTCAGTTGATATTGAAGCGACCTCAGTTTCTTCTGTGGTTTCAACAAATGGCTCCATTGTCATTACTCCAAATTCTGGAGAGGGTCCTTATCAATACAGCATTGATGGAGGTCAAACCTTCAGTCAAAACAATGTATTTTCCAACTTAGCCGTAGGCGACTATAATGTTGTTGTAAAAGATATTGCGGACATCTGTTCATATGAAGTGGATGTTCCAATTGAAGTTGAAGGATTGATTGTCAATGAAATTAATTATAGCTCGAGTGCAGGTTTTAATGCTGGCGATTGGATTGAATTATACAATCCAAAAACAGCGTCTTTAGACATTTCAAATTGGCAAATAAAAGACGATAACAACACCCATGTGTTTGTTATTCCAGAGGGAACACAAATAGCAGGAAATGGATTTTTGGTACTGGTCAAAGATGCAGTTGCTTTTAGTAGTGTGTTTCCAAACATTCCTTACATCGGAGGGCTGGGCTTTGGATTTGGAGGGTCGGATGCTGTTAGAGTGTACAATTCTGACAGCAAGCTCTTAGACGAAGTGTATTACGATTCAGTAGCACCTTGGCCAACGTGTGCAGATAATACTGGAAACACCTTGGAGTTGCTCACACCAGACTTAGACAACTCGTCGGCAGAAAATTGGAGTTGTATCAATGACAATGGAAGCCCTAATGCAGTCAATAGTACTGGGCTTTCTATTGAAGACATTGATACTAATTCGATAGCAGTGTATCCGAATCCTGTCAACAATATGCTTTACATTAAAGGTAAATCAGCAGGCTACGACATTGAGGTGTATTCATTGCTTGGTCAGCGAGTAATGACCGCTTCTAACGTCAATGAAATAGACGTGAGTCTGTTTAATGAAGGTATTTACTTGATAAGAGTGAGTACAGAAAATACAACCACTGTAAAACGCATTGTCAAGTTTTGATATAAAAAAGCAGCCCTAGAGCTGCTTTTATCAGTGGAGCCCATAGGAGTGAAGTCGAACTATTTTTGGGAGGATTTGGATATTAAAAACTGGTCAATGCTACATTAATGTCAAATCTTGAAAAGAACTGCAAGACTTCCATTGCGGCATTAATGTCATGAGGCAATCATCTACTTACCCATTCTTCAAACTTCAAAAGAGTTTGAATTAGTATTAGACCCTTTTGCGAGTAGTGGAACTAATGGAAGAGTCTGTGATAAGTTGGGGAGGAGTTTTGTACGAAAAACAATTAAGAGTAACTTATTTTCTCAGTGTATTGTACAAAGCTAAATTAGATAGACCATCAATTTTAACTTTATTTTCAATAATTCGACTATCAACCTCCCACAGTCCAGATTGAACATCATCTACCTGATCTGAAACATAACTTAGATCATTTTTCACATCTGAAATTTCATCTTCAAATTCAATAAACTTATTGTTAATTGTGCCTATAAACTCACCAATTAGTTTATTGCCAGTTTCTAAAGTGGAGTTAATCGTAGACAATCCTTTATCAATTTTTTCATTAGTAATTGAAATAGAATCATTTATAGTCTTTAATCCTAGATTTAATATATTAAATCCATTGACCATATTGTTGTTTGTTTGTACAAGTATATTACCAATAGTTGAAAGGTGATCTCCAATTTGTTTAAGGTAATTTAACTTTTCAATTTCAGGTCTACTTAAAAACACACCATCATCTTCTAAGTAAATAATTATTTCATTGTACCCGACCTTATCCGAATGAATAAAATTAACTAAACCTTGAGATAAATTGTAATATAAATTAATTGTTTTAAAAACATCAATCAAGCCACTCTCTCCACTAAGTTTATTTACTGGGAAAATATTGTTTGAATTCAATCCATCAATTAACTCGTTCCTTAATTCAGTATATTTTTTTTCAGTAGTTTTTATCAGGTTAAGAAAACGTACAATCTTGTTGAGTTGATTATTGGAATATAAATCACTTTGATAATTAAACAAACCCTTAAAAACACTGTGTCCATTCAGTTTTTGAGGTAAATGAGAAATTATGTAATAGCATCTAATTTTAGAAGTTACTTCAACTAATTCACCTTCAATTTTCTTTATTTTATTTTTTACTCCTTTAGTCTCACCAAATAGAGAACGATTATAATTCAATTTTTTATCTATCTCTTCAATCTCCTTTTTTAAATCCTCAATATCTCCATCTAAGGATGAGATTGATTTTTTTCTACTTTCTTCATATAATTCATTTTGAGCCTTTGCAATTTCATTTTCAACATATTCTCGAAATAATTTAAACCATCTTTTACCTGACGAAGGGTTCTGTATATAATTGTCGAAGTGTTTATCATCTAAAAAATATCCAGATACCCCAAAAATTCCACCATCTTTATAAGTTATATTAGAGAGTTTGGAGAAATCAATTTTTCTCCACCCTTCTTTCTTACTTGTTCCAATAAGAAAGTTATTACCCACAATAAAAGAATTTTTAAACCTAAATATGATTTTATCTTGATTTTCACGAAGTAGTGATTTAACAGAATCATTTATCCTCTTATTACCTAATAATTCTTTAACAAAATCACTACTTATAATTTCTTCTTTTCGTTCTTTGGTAAAGAAGTTTTTTTCAATAAATGAGTCAAAGTTAATTTTCTTGTTCATAAAATATATTTAGTAATTCATTTAGTGTTTCTTTATTCTTTGGAATTATCTCTCTTTGTTTAGAATCAAGAAATGGACCTACAATTCCTGCCATCTCTAAATTATCAATTATTCTACCAGCTCTATTATAACCAATATTTAATTTTCTTTGAAGTAATGATGTAGAACCCTGTTGATTTTCAAATATGATTTCCGCTGCTTCTTCAAATAATGGTTCACCATTTTCTAAAAATTCACGTTTTTTCTCTTCCAGTTCTCTTTCTCCTTTCTGGTTACGATGTGTTTTTCCATTTAATATTGCTCTTTTTTTAAGTATGTCTGAAACTTTACTTTCTCTTTCTTGTTTTTCTTGAATTAAAAATTCTTGGATTGGATAAATTTCTTTATCTCTATCCAAGAGTTTTTCATAATGTTGTAATGTCGAGTTTAAATTTACCTCATTTTTATTTCGATAATCACATAGAAAATTTAATGTGTCAATTACTAGTGGTTTTGAAATGGATTTTTTGAAAACAATGTTAAGTGTTTTTTTGTTTTCATCCTCATAAGGCCTAGAAGGAGGTGTTTCAATAGTTGTTTCTGATGAAGGACTATTCTTTTTATATTGTAATATCATTCCCTCAAGAATAATCTCACATTCATCTTCAGGAATACCTAATTTTTTAGATTTACGAAATATTACCTCTCTTTCTTTATCTGTTATAACTCCGTCTATCAAACAGAGTTCAATAAATTTTACAAGTTGTTCGTTCATTTTAATCTTTTAAAATAGCAATATAATAATTTATTTGACATGAAAACTTACCCAGCCAGTAGTTAGATAAAAATAAAAAGGGACAAATCTCAAAAAATATGAGTTTGTCCCGTGTGGTCCCACTTGGGCTCGAACCAAGGACCTTCTGATTATGAGTCAGATGCTCTAACCACACAAATACTTAATTTTTAAACACTTAAGGATAGATAATATTAATGTCTGTCAAAAGTGTGTCAAAAATGAGTGTAAAATACCCTAAAATTAAGTCTGATAACAAGCAACGTTTCTATGTAGTGTTTTATAATAATGGTAAACGGTATAGGTTGTTTAACGGTTCTAAGATTAATTCTAATCTTTATCCGAATTCGTATCCTGTTGGTAAACGCTATGAGGTAGCTCAACTCTTAGCTGCTGAGGTGTTTAAATTCATAACAAGTGGCTTAAGTTTTCAAGAGCCCTTAAAGGTTATTAATAAGTCAGATATAGAATGTTTTAAGTCAGCATTAGACACCAAAATAAATGGAGAATATTCAGATAAATACAAGTCTATGCTGAGGTTTGTTTATGATGGGTTTCTATTTCATTTAACAGATGAAAAAATCACTTCTAACGACGTTAAATCTTATCTCAACCACTATGCCTTAGGGGTGTCATATAACACCATTAAAAGA